>Ga0209185_1000099_pt1 | contig 125944 bp, 102 predicted proteins | sample SidtaG_2_FD_187425 | JGI IMG/M metagenome (GOLD analysis project Ga0209185, IMG submission 187425) | Marine algal microbial communities from Sidmouth, United Kingdom - Sidmouth_Asex2 metaG (SPAdes) (version 2) | ecosystem: Host-associated > Algae > Red algae > Unclassified | place: Sidmouth... | reverse complement strand
GGTGAGCAGCTCACGCAGCGGGCCGGATTCTTCGTCGCGAATATTTTCGTGCTGCTCCAGGAATTCCACCAGCGAGTCGAGCGGTTCCATGGCGGCAATCGCTTTGCGGAAAGCGTTGCGGACACTGATCTCCTGCCAGGCGGGCAGCAACTGCTCGACCCAGCGGGGATCGAAATCGGCAAATAAAGGATCGAGGAAGATACCGGTCCGAGCCTGATCGGGATAAAAGGTTTCCGTTTCTCCCTGCAGGCGGTCGAAGCTCGATTGGTTCTGAAGGTAAAAGGCAATCCGGATCTCCCGCATCAAAGCGAAGGGGCCGGAGGGTTGCCAGTAGGTTTTGTAGGGGAGTTCGCGCCGTACTTCGTTCAGCATGTGCTCGAAGTCCGGCCGGCGGTGGGCTTTGCGCATGATCGCTTCGCTGATGTCGCCGTTGATGCGCCAGGTACGATCGTCGTGTTTGTCTAATACCTTAAACTCATGCAGTTTGTGCACGATCTGCTCGGTAACCGAATGAGTAAAGCGGGATTCCCCCACGGGTGGGCGAAGGCCGATCTTGTTCAGAAGTCGGGATAGATCGAGTACCGAGCGCTCTTCATAGACAATGCTCAGGGCCGTCGCTACGTCGTGCTCGGTAGGGGATAGGCTGTTCCAGGTGTCGCGGAAAACTCCGTTCATTCGGTGGGGGGTGTTAAAATACTTCTCTCAATCACGAGAGGTAAAATTCTTTCTGAGGGGTCGTCGAAGCTAATAGCAAAGGGTGCGAAAAATAGTGTCACTTCCGGGGTCGGTAACCCTTTCTAAAGGCTTGGGAAGTCAGGTTAGTTGTACAAGGGTTCAATTTTTTTCAGGAAGGTTTGGTTTGTCTTTCCCCGAGGATGGTTGGCCTTACCGAGGAACGGGAATATTGACGGGAGAAAACCTTACGGACAAACCGCTGAATTTTATCCCGCAAATAATTATTAGCTTACCGTCTCCCCCGGTGGGGAACCATACCTAAATTCAGAGAACGAGATCAAAAACATGAAAAATTTAAAGCAATGGTCGTTACTGGCCCTGCTGCTCGCAGTAATCGTCGCAGCTCCAACGCTGCTGAGCGGCCAGCAGACGTACCCGTATAATGGTGTTTTTGATCAGCGGGAAGGGCATTATGCCTTCACCGGTGCCACCGTTCACGTAAGCCCGGAAAACACCGTGAAAAATGCGACGCTGATCATTCGCAAGGGAAAGGTCGTCAGTGTCGGTCCGGGCGGCCGCATCGCCGCCGGTGCCGTAGAAGTAAAGCTTGACGGTAAGCACGTCTACCCCAGCTTCATCGAGCCCTACGGGAAATACGGGATGCCGGAGGTGAAAAAGGGTGGCGGCGGCTGGGGAGACCCACCCCAGACAGACTCGAAAACACCGGGTGCGTTCAGCTGGAATCAGGCCCTGCGCTCCGAGACCGACGCCGCGGCCATCTTCAAGATCAACGCCAAAGACGCCAAAGCACTGCGCGCCGCCGGATTCGGATTGGTCTCTACTCACCACCACGACGGTATCAGCCGTGGTTCCGCAAGCATCGTCAGCCTCGGTGAAGGCAAGGAGAACGACGTGATCGTGAAGCGCCGCGCCGCTCACCACCTCAGTTTCAGTAAAGGCTCTTCGCGACAGAACTATCCGAGTTCACGGATGGGATCTATGGCCCTGCTGCGCCAGTCTTACCACGACGGCAACTGGTACGCCGGGCAAAAAGGCGAAGAGACCAACCTCAGCATCGAGGCATGGAACGCCCTGCAGGATCTGCCCCAGATCTTCGACCCCGGCGGCAACTGGCAGGATGCCCTGCGTGCCGATATGGTCGGTGATGAATATGGCAAACAATACGTCCTCGTTGGTGGCGGTGATGAATATCAGCGCCTGGAAGCGATCAAGGCCACCGGTGCCACCTTTATCCTGCCCCTCAAATTCCCGAAGGCTTACGATGTTTCCGACCCTTACGCCGCCGACCTGGTCAACCTCGGACAGCTCCGGCACTGGGAACGCGCGCCGGGCAACATGGCCGCAATGACAAAGGCGGGAGTGCCTTTTGTGCTGACTTCCAACGGGCACAAAAAAATGGTGGACTTTACGGATGCGCTGCGTAAGGCCGTCAAGGAGGGTGCCGCCCCCGAAGCCGCCTTCGCCGCCCTCACGACCGGACCCGCGGAGCTGCTTGGCATCAGTGACATGGCGGGTACGCTCACCGCCGGTAAGCTGGCCAATTTTATCGTTACCGATAAGGAATATTTTACTGAGAAGGCCACCGTGTACCAAAACTGGGTGCAGGGCAAACCCTTCGCACTCAAAGACCTGGAAACAGTCGTAATGGCCGCAGGCTACGATCTGATGATCGACGGTAAAAAATTCAACGCAAAGGTTTCCGGCGAGGCCGGCAGCCAGAAGATGAAGGTTATGCCCGGAACCGACACCACCGGCGTGGAGGCCACGGTGTCTACCACCAACGGGCTGCTGACCCTGCGGTTTCTCGATAGGGAGGCGGAGGGCTTTTACCGCCTCGTGGGCGCACCGACCGGGCGGGGCAACTACGCCGGCAGCGGTAACGACCCCGACGGTAAGGTCGTCAGCTTTACCGCCAACGCACGCAAAGCCACCGACGCGGAAAAGGACAAAAAGAAAACGGACAAGAAGAAAGACGATGACGGCGGGGACTACGTCAGTCGGCTGACTTACCCCAACATTTCTTTTGGCGCGGACGCGGGTGCAATGACCGCCGGAACGTACCTGATCCGTAACGCCACGGTCTGGACCAACGAGGCTGCCGGCATCCTTGAAAACACCGACGTACTGATCAGCAACGGTAAGATATCCGGCGTGGGCAAAAGCCTCTCCGCCGGCGGCGCTACCGTCATCGACGGGGAAGGCATGCACGTCACCTGCGGCATCATCGACGAGCACAGCCACATTGCCCTGAGCAGCGTCAACGAAGGCAGCCAGGTATCGAGCGCCGAAGTACGGATGCTCGACGTGATCGACGCCAACGACGAGAACATCTACCGCCAACTCGCCGGAGGGGTGACTACCAGCCAGCTCCTGCACGGCTCGGCCAACCCGATCGGTGGTCAGTCGGCCCTCATCAAACTCCGCTGGGGTAAGACGGCCGAGGAGATGAAATTCGAAGGGGCCGACGGCTTCATCAAATTTGCTCTCGGCGAGAACGTGAAACAATCCAACTGGGGCGATCTGTACCGCAACCGCTATCCACAGACCCGCATGGGCGTGGAGCAGGTCTTCGAGAGTTACTTCAGCCGGGCCAGGGAGTACGGTGCGGCTATGAAGGCGGGCAACAATGTTCGCCGCGATCTCGATCTCGACGCCGTGCTGGAGGTCGTTAACGGCGAGCGTTTCATCACCTGCCACAGTTACCAGCAGGGGGAGATCAATATGCTCATGCAGGTGGCCGAGCGGCACGGTTTCCGGGTCAACACCTTTACCCACATCCTGGAGGGCTACAAGGTAGCCGATCAGATGCGGGAGCACGGGGTGGCCGCCTCTACCTTCTCCGACTGGTGGGCTTACAAATACGAAGTTAACGAAGCCATTCCCTACAACGGGGCCATCATGCACGAGAACGGCGTACTGACCGCTTTTAATTCCGACGACGCCGAGATGGCCCGCCGCCTCAACCAGGAAGCCGGCAAGGCCGTCCTCTTTGGCGGCGTCAGCGAAGAGGAAGCCCTGAAGTTCGTCACCCTGAATCCCGCTAAGATGCTCCACATCGACGATAAAGTCGGCAGTATCAAGGTCGGAAAAGACGGCGACGTAGTGGTCTGGAATGACCACCCACTAAGCATCTACGCACGCGCCGAGCACACCTTCGTGGACGGCATCGAGTACTTTAACCGGGAAAAGGACGCCAGGATGCGCGAAGCCGTACGGGAAGAGCGCAACGCCCTCATCCAGAAAAGTCTTGAGGCAAAAAAAGCCGGTGCCAAGACGCAGAAGCCGAAGGGTAAGAAACGCCGGATGCTGCACTGCAACTCCCTCGATCACCGCTTGGAAAACCACGAACACTAGATTCCGAAGGAGTCCTGCCTCCCATAATCCCGGATGAAGTGGGTGGCGAAGCCATTAGCGAAATCCGGGTGCCTCCCCCGAAAGAAGATAGATACGAGATGACTCTTCCGTACGGGTACCCACTCATCACTAACTCAACCTCCCCGCAAATGACCTGCGAAAAATATAAAACCAGGAGTCTGTTCACCCTGCTCTTCCTCACCTTCCTCTGCACCTGCATCCGTGCCCAAAATCCAACGCCCGCACCCGACCAGGAAAAACCGGTCATGCTGCGCTACGCCACCATCCACGTCGGTAACGGTACGGTGCTGGAGAACGCCGATATTTTGCTCGACGAGGGTAAGATCGTCTCCGTGGGTAAAGACCTGCCCGCGCCCGCCAACGCCACCGTCACCGAGGTGCGCGGTAAGCACATTTACCCTGGTCTGATCTCCCTGAACAGCCAGCTCGGCCTCACCGAGATCGGAGCCGTGCGCTCCACCAACGATCAGCGCGAGACCGGACGGCTGAACCCCAATGCCCGCGCTCTGATCGCCTTCAATACCGACAGCCAGGTCATCCCGACCGTCCGTAGCCGGGGCGTATTACTGGCCCAGATCACCCCCGTCGGCGGCGCCGTCAGTGGCAGTAGTAGCATGGTTCAGCTCGACGGCTGGAATTTTGAAGATGCCGTGGTGGGCGAAGACGACGGTGTCCACATCAACTGGCCCAACCGCAGCAGCTGGAGCTGGGAAACGCGGATGGTCAGCGAAAACAAAAAGTACGCCGAGCAGGTAGACGACCTGATGAACTTTATGAAGGAGGCCGCCGCTTACTGTGGCACCGCGCGTAAGGGAGACCGGTTATTAAAACTGGAATCGATGTGCAAAGCCATTGCCGGAACCCAGAAGGTTTACCTGCATATGGACGGCCCGCGCGAGATCATGCAAAGCGTTCAACTGGTGAAAGAGATGGGCGGCAAACCCGTCATCGTCGGCGGGCAGGATGCGCACCTGGTGGCGGCGTTTCTGAAGCGCGAAAACGTGCCCGTCATCCTTTCCAGCACGCAGGACCTGCCCAACTCACAGGACGACGACATCGACGGCCCCTACGCAAAACCGAGTCTTCTGGCCGCCGCGGGCGTGGAATTTGCCATCAGCCATGGTGGCTACTGGCAGCAGCGTAATCTGCCGTTTGTAGCCGGTCAGGCCGTGGGTTTCGGCCTCGATTACGAACAGGCGATAACGGCCATTACGCTGACGCCGGCCAGAATTTCCGGTATCGACAATATGTACGGCACCCTGGAGGAAGGTAAATCCGCCACCCTGATCGTTGTCGCCGGCGACCTGCTGGACATGCGTACCAGCGACGTGGAGCACGCTTTCATCGATGGCCGCAAGATCGACCTGGACAATAAGCAAGCCGAACTGGCGCGGAAATTCAGGGAGAAGTACCGGCGGGGCAAGTAGCCGGACGGCCCGGGTGTTCCGGTAGCCTGCCATGTTGTTTGACCATTCACGGGGCGATGACCCGGGAGGTAAGGCAAGCGTTTTAGACGGGTACGGGACGAGCGTCATCCGTCGGTGCCGAACGTTGGTCTAAACCCCGGCAAGGTCAGCGGTAAGTAAATGGGAGATGCTTTATTTTGCGTCCGTTATATTCGAAACCCATAATTACAGCTATGCGTTACCTCACCCTTGTCTTCGTGGTTTTTGCCTGCACCAGCGTCCGCGCCCAAACCCTGACCGGACGCATCACCGATGAGGCGACCGGAGAGCCCCTTCCCTTCGCCTCCATTTACGTACCCGCCAGTAAAAGCGGTGCGGCGAGCAATGCCGACGGTTACTTTCAGATTGATTTGAAGGGGGGGCGGAAGGTTGCGTTTTCTTACCTCGGCTATCAGAGCCTGGTGAAGAACGTTGCGGGTGGCAACGTCGACGTTCAGTTGATCGGTGAAGCGCTCGACCTCGATCAGGTCGAGATCATCAGCGGGGGCGAGGATAAGAGCTACGCCGTCATCCGCCGGGCCATCGCCAAGGCCGATTACCACCGCAATCAGCTGGATGCCTACTCAGCAAACGTGTACATCAAGGGTACGGGGAAGGTGAAGAAGATTCCTGGCCTGATCAAGATGTTCGCCTCGAAGGAAGACCGTAAGGAGATCAACGAAACCATCGACCGCCCGTTTACATCCGAATCCACCAGCAGGGTGGAATACACCCGTCCCAACACCTACACAGAGCAGGTTTTGTCCAAACTGGAGGTCGGGGAAGCCGATTTTGACGCCAATCAGTATTTCTTTACGTCATTCTACGATCCGCTGGTTGCCGGAGAGATCATCAGCCCCTTGAATCCGAAATCTTTCGGCTACTATAAGTTCGAGCACGAGGGGATCTTCGTCGACCAGGATGAATTAATCAACAAGATCAAGGTGATTCCCCGCAGCCGGGGCGAAGACGTTTTCGAGGGCTACATATATATCGTGCAGGGCGATTGGTCGTTGCACAGCCTGGAGCTGACGACTTTCAAACTCGGATTTCAGATCGACATCACGCGCAAACTCGCCGAGGTGGAAGAACACGTCTGGATGCCGGTCACCACCACCCTCAATGCCGAAGGTCAGATCTTTGGTGTCGGTTTTGAGTACCGCTACCTCAGTACCGTCAGCAACTACGAGCTGACCCTCAACCCCGACTTGGGGGGGTACGTCGAGGTGATCGACGAGAAAAGCCAGCCGGAGATCGCCCGCAGGACCAAGAAGGCCACCGAGCTGTCTGAATTGGAAAACCGCCTGGCTGAAGGAGGAGAAATAAAGCGGAAAGACCTGCGCAAACTGATGCGATCGTACGAAAAAGAAGAGCGGGCCGGATCGGAGGAGCCGGACGTGGTCAGTAACTACAGTTTCGTTCAGGATAGTACGGTAGCCATCATCACCGATACGGCTTCCTGGGCGGCGATTCGCCCCGTACCGCTCACCATCGACGAGGTGAAGGCTTACGCCATCGCCGACAGCCTGAAACAACAGGCAAGAAAAGAAGAAGACGGAAAATCAACGGTTGAAACCGACTCCGATGGTGTCACGATCAGCGTTGAAAAAAAGGATGGTAAAAAGCGTAATCCTGACGGCTTACGCACCAGTATCTTTCCCGAGCCGATTTTCAATCCTGTTGAGGGATACGCTTTGGGCGGCCGTATCGGTTTCCGTAAGGGCAAGCAGAAATGGCGCTTCGGCGTCACCCCCCGTTACGGGTTCGGCTGGAAGCGAATGAGCCTGCAGGCAGATTTGCGTTTCGGCAGCAGTGGCAAAATCAACGAACCACGGTTTAAACTCACCGGCGGTCGCTTTTTGCGGCAGTTCGACGATCGCCCGGCCATCGAGCCCTGGATCAGTACTTACGCCAACCTGGTGACCGGCCGCAATTTTATCCGCCTGTACGAGCGGGCCTACGGGCAATTGGATTACCGTAAAAACTACGGTGACACCTGGCGCGCCGAGGCAACCCTGGCCTACGAGGATCGCCGCGCCGTGCTCAACACGTCGCAAAACAACTGGTTTGGTCTTGCGGAGGAAACTTATGCCTCCAACATTCCCTTTAATCGGGAAAGAGGAGAGATCACGGAGGTCAGCCCCGCGGCAACCGCCCGGCTCGCCCTGCGCTGGCGACCGGGACTCCGGTACCGCGTCAGGAACAATACCAGGCAACTCATAGAAAGCTCCGCCCCCACCATCACGGCCGAACTGCGCGGCGGTTTTCCCGGAATCGGTAACAGTGAATCAGAGTTTCTCGCCCTGGAACTCGCCTACCAGCGTCGGTTCGATATCGGTCGTAAGGGCAAGGTGGATTTCCTCGTACGGTCCGGCGGATTTTTGGCCAGTAATTTTGTCGACTTTCCCGACTTCAGGCACTTTTCCACTTCCGAGCTGATCATCACCTCCCTCGATCCCATCGGTAGTTTCCGCCTTTTGCCCTATTACGAAGAAAGTACCAGCCAGCAGTACGCTGAGGTGTACGCACATTACCAGTTCCGCAAATTCCTCCTGACCCAGATCTGGAAACTGCACCTGCTGGGCCTTAAGGAAGACCTGTTCGTAAATTACCTCTACACCCCCACGTCGGACAACTTCACGGAGCTGGGTTACTCCATCGACAACATCTTTCGTTTTCTGCGGGTGGAATTCGTGACCGGCTGGCGAGGATTCAAGTACGATGATTTCGGGATACGGGTTTCGGTAGCCAGCTCGTTCGGCAGGTTGTAGGAATGGAATTTTGCGGAGCTCACCTTCAGGATATTCCGGCCGCGGCCGCGGGATGCAATATTTAATTTTTAAAAGCAATGGCTACTCCCCCCCGGGTCGGAGATCAAGGGACGATCATCCGGGGTTCAACCCCCAAGCCCCGTAGCTAAGCGGGCCCATTCCGTTTACGTCTGAACCCGCCACCATAGCGCCCGGGCACGGCAAATTGCCAGAACCGGGGACCGCCCGTGCCGAAGCACAAAAAGACCGCTCCCTAATTCCCTCGATCAGCGACATGCCAACGGTTTAACGCAGGGCTGCTGATCGATAAACAATGGTGGGTTAGGCGGAGACGTCGTTTGCTGCCGTTCAACTAGCCCGACGGGAACTCCGCAACCACTTCTTATGCGGTAATGACGGGACTCGAACCCGCAACCTTCGGATAGACAATCCGCTACGCTACCATTGCGCCACATCACCTTTCAGTTCCGGTTTTATCTTCGAAAGATAGAACCGGAACTGCCGTCGTTGGTGCGGTGGGGCTCGAACCCACGACCCACGGTTTAAGAGACCGCTACTCTGCCAACTGAGCTACACACCAAATTTACCCACAAGCATTCTCGGGGGAGGGGTTTCGTCCTGCCGGGTGGACTCGAACCACCAACCTCCCGCGTATCAGGCGGGTGCGCTAACCAGTTGCGCCACGTCAGAATATGTATCGGGGTATCGACAAACGGACTCGAACCGCTACCGAAGGCATATGAGACCACCGTGCTGACCATTACACTATGTCGATGTAGAGCTGCCGATCGGCCGGGGTAACCGTTGACATGAGCGGTTTACTACCGCCGGAAGTGAATCAGGAGGATGGAAGCCGGACCTAATTATAAGCCCACGGATTCGCGGGGCTTAGCAATCACCGGCCCGGCGAATATCTCGCCGGCCGAAACGTTTATTTTGCATCATTAAGATCATGTTTCACTTGCATTGCTGGGGGTACAATGGCATGGCCCCAACGATAAGTTGCGGACCTGAACAAGTAAACCAGAAAGAATGGAAGAGACACCCGGGGGAGGTAAAAGATTCATTACGACCTTAATGCTGCTGGCTGGGCAAAAAATCGCCAACGGCCTGCTCGCTGAACTCCCACAGCCGACGGGCCAGCTGTTCGTTGCGGGCGATGCTGGATGGTTTTTGCAAGCACTGCTTCTCGTCGAAGTAGCGGCCGGAAACGTCCTGTACTTCCGGGCTGGTCGCCAGGTAGACGGAAGTATCCGCCCCCTTCTGCGGTGGAATGGCAAAAGGTTTGTACAACGACCAGACGGTTCTGGTAAGGGCTCCGGCTTTCTTATTCGCCAGGCGGGTACCCACTACGCCGGGATGCAGGCAGTTGGTGGTAAGTTCTTCGCCAAACCGACGGTCGAGTTCCATGGTGAAGAGAACGTTGGCCAGTTTGCTCTGGGCGTAGTACTTCGAGCCGTTGTATGCCCGTTCGTCGTGTTCTCCCCGGAAGCTGCCAAAATCAAGCCCCCCTTTTTTATGCAGTGCACTACTGACGTTGATGACGCGGCTACAGTGGCGGCAACAACGAATAGCCGGCATCAGGGCCATGGTGAACAGGAAGTGACCGAGGTGATTAACGCCGAATTGTAGTTCGTAACCATCATGGGTGAGCTCCAGGCTGTCGGTGTAGCAGCCGGCATTGTTGATAAGTACGTCGAGCTTGGGGTGCTCGGCCAGAAATTCATCCGCGGCGGCGCGGATGGAGGAAAAACTGGCCAGGTCGAGCGGCAGGGTGTCGATGCGATGGTTACCGGTTTTTTCAGTGATTGACTGAGCGGTACGCTGCGCCTTTACCTCGTCACGACAGGCAAGCACCAGGTGAGCACCACGTCTCGCCAGCCGTTCCGCCGTAGCACGGCCGATGCCGTCGTTGGCTCCAGTGATGAGAATGGTCTTGTCTTTCATAGCAACGGCAGACATAACACCGGAGGGGGGGGCTAGGGTTTAAATAACTCCCTCCCGCTTAACCACATCCGCCAGGTAATCAACCGCACGAGCGGTAAAAGCCATATAAGTGATGGACGGGTTCTGCGTACCGGCACTGGTCATAAACGAACCATCGGTGACGAAGACATTTGGAACTGCATGCACCTGGTTCCATTTATTGAGTACGCTGGATTTTGGGTCGCGCCCCATTCTGGCCGTGCCCATTTCGTGGATGGCGGCACCCGGAGCGGTAGGTTCGTTGTGCACCTGCACGTTTTCGCAGCCGGCGGCGAGCAACATCTCTTCGAGGCAATCCACCCCGTCGAGGCGAAGTTTGCGTTCGTTTTCCTTCAGACCGGCATCGAACACCAACTTCGGGATACCGTACTGATCGGTATCCGTAGCGTGGAAGTAAAACTTGTTCTCGTGGTACGGGAGCAGTTCTCCGAAACAGGTAGCGCCCACCCACCAGTCGTCGCCCGGCGTAGTAATGGCCTGCTTGAAACCAGGACCGAGTGAGGCGTTTAAGTTCCTATTGCGTTTTGCGCCACCCTGATAACCGAAGCCGCGGACGTAATCTTTGCGCTGCGTTGCCTTGTCGATGTTGCGGAAGCGGGGTATATAAAAGCCGCCATTAGGTTTGCGCCCCTTATGGTACTTGTCTTTGTGGCCGGTGTATACGCCCGAGCCCCCCATGCCGTAGTGGTGATCCATGATGTTATGGCCGAGTTCGCCGCTGTCGTTGCCCAGCCCGTCGGGGAAGCGCTCCGACTTGGAGTTCATCAGAATGGCGGTAGAGCCGACGGTACTGGCGTTGAGGAAAACGATCTTCGCGAAGTACGTCCGTGTCTCCTTTGTTTCGGCATCAATGACCCGGACCCCGGTTGCCCGTTGGGTCTTATCGTCGTAGATGACGGAGTGGACAATGCTGTTGGCCATCAGCGTCATGTTGCCGGTATCGTTGGCCACCGGGATCGTGGACGATAGCGAACTGAAATAGCCGCCGTAGGGACAGCCCCGCCAGCAACGGTTTCGCGCCTGGCACTGGCCACGCGTGCCGTGATGTAGTTCCGGGATGTACTGCGTCAGGTTGGCCGTCCGGCCGGGCGTAATGCGGCGAACGGGCCACTTGGCCTCTACGGATTGCTTAAAGTGGTCTTCCACGCAGTTAAGATCGAAAGGGGGCAGAAATTCACCGTCGGGCAAATGCGCCAGGCCTTCTTTTTTTCCCTGTACCCCGACGAACTTCTCCGCGTAAGTGTACCAGGGGGCTATGTCTTTGTAACGAACGGGCCAGTCTACGCCGTGGCCATCTTTCATATTTGCTTCAAAGTCGAGGTCACTCCAGCGGTAACAATGCCGTCCCCACATGATGGAGCGGCCGCCGACGTGCTCGCCGCGGATCCAGTCGAAGCGCTGGTCTTCGTCGTAATCGCGCTCGTCGTCCTTAACGATCCAGTGCTTATTATCTTGATTGACCCACCAGTGCAGACGATTCTGTTTATAGTAGTGCGCGGCGATCTCCTCACGCGGTACTTTCCCCTGGAACTCGAGGTCCCAGGTATCCAGGTTAGCCGTGGGGTATTCGCCGTGTTTTACCATACGACCGCGTTCAAGCATGAGGGTTTTATAGCCCTTTTTGCAAAGCTCCATGGCGGCATAACCACCGCTGATGCCCGAGCCGACAACGATGGCATCGTAAGTGACTTCATCTTTTCCCTGGGAGTTGAATTTCATATGATCGTACTTTGGAGTTGGATGCGTAAAGTACGAACTTGGACGCAGACGCGAAGACAAAGGACAATTACTAAGGCGTGGAAAACTATATATTTAGTTGGTTCTGCCCCATTCTTCCGCCGCACTCTCCCGGTTCAACCGCTTATCGAGACCGTTGACAAAACTGGCGGAGTAGCTGACCTTGAAAGTCGGCCTGCTCGGATCGAAACCTTGCTCCGCAAAGAAGTTCTGCGCCGGGATACTCGTTTCGTTTCGAAACTCAAAGGTGTTGAGCGCGTCATCGACACTCAGCGTCAGGTTAGCGCCGTTGCCAAGCTTATTTTGAAGCGCCACGTTGAGGGTAGCAAAAGACAACGCTTCGACGTAAACCCCGTAGGTTTCATCCGGAATAAAAACCGGATAACCCAAGCGTCCATCTTTTTGGCAAAGTGAAGTTTTGCCCACCGGCCAAACGGAAATTTCCACGCTGACTATTCAAAAGTGCGCCATCCACAAAAGCATCGTTCTCCGTATAAGATCTAGTTCAGATTTAACCGCCCCTTCCACCACGGAGCGATATTCGTCGGGAACCCGAGCGGCGCTGAATAAACTTGTTGTTTCGACAGGTTTACCGGCTGAAACACCTGCGCCCGCAAAGTCTCGTCGTAGATCGGCTGAAAGGCAGCAATTGCCGAATCGATCGTTGTGTACCCAGCGTTCATGCTGATACCACCCCGCGTAGCACTGACTTCCAGCGCATTCGCCACTCCCGGTTGTAAAGCAGGATTACCTCCGTAATTCGTCCACGGATCAAGAAGCACTACAAAGGGAGCCAACTGCGTAAACGCCGGCCGGTTGATGCGCCGGGATTACCCGGCGGTCAGCTTCGTCCGTTCCCCCACCCGTAAACCGATACTTGCGTTGGGGGAAAGCTGCCCGTAGTTGCGATCAACGAGGTTGCCGACCACCGATTCCTCCAACTCCGTAGCGGTCAGCTCGTAGCGCCACCGACCTCTCCGCTTTCGGCGCCATTGGCAACACATGGCTGAACCTCTCCTTCACCGGGGAAGCCGGTTACCAACTTTCAGCATTAACGGACGGCAGGTGCTACAACTCGAAAGCCAGGAAACGCCCCGAGAATTAATCGGGGTTGGATACAAGTTTTCGGGTACGGGTTCCGTCGATGAACTTCGCTTCTCTAACGGTGGTGGAGATGTTTGGGCGGAGGATTTTGAATAAACTAAAATAGCCGGACGATATCAATCATCCGGCTATTCTCGGGTTCAATATTTTTTTGTTGGGCACTTAAATCGCCCAGGCTTTCCCCCCCGTAAGCTCCTGCAAATCTCCACAAGGGATGTACTCGCCGGGTACGGGGTCATAAGCCAGCATCGTCGTCGCTACCTCTTCGGTCTGGAAGTACATCCCGATGATCATGCCTTTGAGGCTGAAGTAGGCATTTTTGGCGGAAGGCCCCTCACCTTCTACCATCTCTTCTTGGGGCACGTCTTCGCCGGACATGGTCGTTTCAATCTTTCCCGTCTTGTAGTGCAGATCCTGATCCTGCAAATAGATCAGCGCTTTGTCGGTTTCCATTTTTCCAAATCCGCCGGGGTTGTCGGCGTCCATCTTTGCCATCAGTGCCTTCAGGCCGTCACGGGTTTTTTCCTGGTCTTCCTTGCCGTAGACTTCCCCGACCACTTTGTCGATCATCTGGGGAACGCCGACCTCAACCGCGCCCGGGGTATCGGTTTTAGGTAGCATTGTATCGGCAAATTTACTGATGTATTCGTACTCCGCCTCGCTGAAGAAGCCGGGCTTAAATTCGGGGGTAAGCATTGCTGGTTCCGCCTTGCAACCGGTCAGGAGGACGGAAGCCAGGGGAGCGCTGAGGGCGGCGCCGGTGGCGTAGGCCGTGTAGCGGAGAATTTCTCTTCTGTTCATAATAATGTGGGTTGTCGGTTGTCGGTTGTCGGCCAAGTTACTGTGTGGCAACCGACAACCGACGACCGACGACTGATTACAAATTCATTTTTTTAAGTTCCTTCACGGCGTGATCGGCCGCGCGGGCGGTGAAGGCCATGTAGGTAAGGGAGGGGTTCACGCAGGCGGCGGAGGCCATGAAGGCTCCGTCGGTCATGTACACATTCGGCGCGGCCCAGAGGCGGTTATGCCGGTCCACTACGGAGTTGCGCTTGCCGGAACCCATACGGGCCATGCCCATCTCGTGAATGCCGAGGCCGGGGAAGCTGTGGCGGTCGTAGGTGCTCACGTCTTTGAAGCCGGCGGCTTCAAGCATTTCGGCGGCGTCATTCATCATGCGGTCCTTCATGGCGTAGGCGTTGGAGGTCCACTTGGCGTTAAAGCTCATGGTGGGCAGACCGTCCTTGTCCAGTACGTCGCGGTTGATGGTCATGCGGTTGTTGGTGTCGGGCAGGGCTTCGGCGAAGGCCGTCATGCCCATCTGCCAGGGGCCGGGGGCAACGAGTGCATCCTTCATTCCGGGGCCGACCTTTACGTTCATTTCCCGGACGGATCGCATCCAGTTGGTGCGGCTGCCGCCACCCTGGTAACCCCAGCCGCGGACGAAGTCCTTACTGGCGCTTTTCTTGTCGCCCAGGTTCTGGTACCGGGGGATGTAAACACCGTTGGGCTTGCGGCCCTTATAGTACTTGTCTCCGTACTCATCGAGTTTTCCGGAGGCACCGACGCGGAAGTGATGGTCCATGATGTTACCACCGAGTTCGCCGCTGACGTCCATGGTCATTTCTTCCTCGTGCTCCGTATTCATAACGATGGAACTCGACGGGATGGCCGACGCGCAGAGGAATATCACCTTGGCGTAAAACTCGTGGTCCTCTCCGGTTTCGGTATCGCGTACGCGGACACCCTTAGCCTTACCAGCCTCCTTGTCCATCACCAGGCTGTATACGGAACTGTGGGGGCGGATGGTAACGTTGCCGGTCGCCTGCGCAACGGGGATGGTGGAACTCACACTACTGAAGTAACCGCCGAAAGGACAGCCCCGGATGCAGCGGTTGCGGTACTGGCAGGCACCCCGGGTACCCTTATGTACGGCGGGGTCGTAAGCCGTGAGGTGGGCTACGCGGCCGGCGGTAATGGTGCGGCCCATCTTGTCCATCACGCCCTTACGGAGGTGATCCTCGGCGCAGTTGAGGGGCATCATAGGCAGGAACTTGCCGTCGGGGAGCTGGGGCAGGCCCAGCAGCTCACCGCTGATGCCGGCAAAGGTTTCCACGTAGTCGTACCAGGGCGCGATCTCGTCGTAATTTACGGGCCAGGGGGTGCCGTGGCCGTCGCGGGCGTTGGCTTCGAAGTCCATCTGGCTCCAGCGGTAGCTGTGGCGACCCCACATGATGGAGCGGCCGCCGAGGTGGTAGCCGCGCATCCAGTCAAAGCGGGCTTTTTCGTCGTCGTAGGGGTGCTCGCTGTCCTTCACGAACCAGTGCTTCTGGCCTTCGCGGATGGTGTAGCCCGTACGATTTTGCTTGGGATAGTGCTTTTCAATTTCTTCCTTGGGCACCTGTCCGTTAGGATATTCAAAATCCCAGTCGTCGAGGTTGGCGGTGGGGTAGTCCCCGTGTTTTACCATCCGTCCTTTTTCGAGGACGAGGGTTTTTAAGCCCTTGGTGGCCAACTCCATGGTGGCCCAGCCGCCACTGATGCCGGTGCCGACCACGATGGCGTCGTAGGTGACTTCTTCATCACCCTGAGAGTTAAACTTCATACTTTATTGCTTGATCGTTAAAGATAATAACTATCTACTTTGGCTCCCAATTTACAAATTTAATCGGGCTTAAAAAGCGCCTTAGTGTCATCATGACAATAAGATAACGCTTGCCGGGCCAAAATTCGTTCGGGTAAGGACGTCTTCAGGCGCGGCCGCGGGTGCGGTGAAAAGCCCTTCGGAAAATCTTGTTTTTAGCTGCCGGAGAACGCTCGCTGAAGATTGGTCAGTGCTCTTCCCGGCTATCTTTGCATCCTGCGTTCGCGCCTGAAGACACCACCACTACCGATACAACTATTTACATTCAATCCCCTTCCTATGCCTGATGATGATCCCACGCCCCTCGACCTCAAATCCCTGGTCAAAACCCTCAATAATCACGACAACAACATCAAGCGCCGCCGCGCCCGCATCGACGCCATCTGCGACGAAGATTTTACCCTGTTCGCCGATCTCTACCGAAAACTTGCCCAATGACCGATCACCTTACCCGGGCCGACCTCGCCCACCTCAACGAGCGTACCATCAGAGCCCACGGCGGCACCTTCACAGCTCCCGAAAACCTCGCCGACGAGGCCGCCCTCACCACCTTGCTCGACACCGTCGCTTCCGACGACCTTTCCCGCCTAGCCGACAAAGCCGCAGCTTACTTTTACGGCATCATAAACATCAGGGTTTTTCAGGATGCCAACGGGCGCACGGCTCTGCTCGCCGCCCGCACCTTTGTTTTGCTCAACGGTGGGATTTTTCACAAAAAACTTAAAGCCGTTGAGGTGGATGAGCGCAGGATCCCGGCGGAAGGGAACGGGCGGGAGATTTGGTTTTCCATGACGACGGAGACTAGTCATAACCACTTATCTCCGGATGACTGTAGAGCATGGTTTGCCGCTAATCTAACCGCTCCTGTTCATCGCTCCAGGTAACTTTTTGGTTTTTCAAAAGCATTACTGATTCATTTAAATCAGAAATCATGACGCTTCAGTCTCAAGTGGTTCCTGAACCGCCAGAAAATCCCGAATAATCCGCTCCCCCACCTTAGCTGATTTCTCCGGGTGAAACTGCGCCGCATAAAAGTTGTCTTTCCGCAGCATCGCCGCATATTCCATCCCGCAGTATTCCGTAGTGGCTACGGTGTGCGCACCGGGTTCCACGTAATAGCTGTGAACGTAGTAGCAAAATTCGTTGTCGACTTCTTTGCTTACCCAGTCGTTGTTCGCCGTCAGCGAAACGTTGTTCCAGCCCATATGGGGCACCTTGTCACCGTTCGTGGGGCGGAACAGTTTCACCTTTTCCGGAAACACACCGATACAGGGTACGTCGCCTTCCTCGCTGTGGCTGCACAGCAACTGCATGCCCACGCAGATACCGAATACGGGCTGGGTCAGGGAGCGGATCAGCTCGGCCAGTCCCGTATCGTTGAGGTACTTCATGGTACTCTCCGCCGCGCCCACGCCGGGGAAGATCACCTTGTCGGCGGCGCGGATCACGTCGTGGTCGCTGGTCAGGACGTGTTTCACGCCGATGCGCTCAAGCGCATAGAGAACGGAGCGAATATTACCGGCGTTGTAGTCGATTACTGCTATCATACTGGTTGCCCGGCCTTCAGGCCGTGACGGTTAATGGCCTTGTGGCCTTGGTAAAGAAAGTCGTTCTACCTGCCGGACTATAACACCCCTTTAGTGCTGGGCAACCGCATATTATCCACGTCCCGCCGCTTGGCCGCCTTAATGGATTTTGCCAAAGCCTTAAACGTAGCCTCGATCATATGGTGCTCATTCTGCCCTTTGGCTTTGATCGCCAGATTGCACTTGGCCCCGTCACTGAACGACTTGAAGAAATGGTGAAACATCTCGGTGGGCATATCTCCGATCATTTCGCGTTTGTAGGCGCATTCCCAGACCAGCCACGGACGGCCGCCGAAGTCGAGCCGGACGTCGACGGTAGACTCGTCCATCACGAGGTTAAAGCCGTAGCGTTCGATGCCGAGTTTGTCGCCCAGCGCGGCACCGAAGGCTTCACCCAGGGCGATGGCCGTGTCTTCAATCGTGTGGTGCTCGTCGATGTGGAGATCGCCGTTGACCATTACGCGCAGGTCGCAGCCCGAGTGGCGGCCGAGTTGGTCGAGCATATGGTCGAAGAAGCCGAGGCCGGTGTCCATCTTGGTTTTGCCGGTACCGTCGAGGTCCAGTTCGATCCTGATGTCGGTTTCTTTTGTTTTACGATGAACGGAAGCCGTCCGGGAGTCGAGGCGGAGCAGGCGGTAGATGTCTTCCCAGTCGGTGGTGCGCAGAGCGATGGTTTCGTCCACGCTCGCGAGTTGGTCGGCGTCGAGTTCTTCAGCGCCGAGCTCGGGGTCGGTGGCGATCCAGATGCCTTTAGCCCCCATATTTTTGGCCAGTTGGATATCGGTCAGCCGGTCGCCGACGACGTAGCTGTTGGCCAGGTCGTATTTGCCGCTCATGTAGTGCTCCACCAGTTTGGTTCCGGGCTTGCGCGTGGGCTGGTTGTCGGCGGCAAAGGTACGGTCGATCACCTGCTCGGCGAAAGTGATGCCTTCGGCCTCCAGCGCCCGGAGCATGGCGTTGTGGGTGGGCCAGAAACTGGTTTCGGGGTAACTCTGCGTCCCCAGCCCATCCTGATTGGTCACCATCACGAGCGTGTAGTCGAGTTCCCGCACGATGCGGGCCAGCCAGCGGAATACGCCGGGGTAAAAGTTGAGTTTATCGATGTGGTCGACCTGGTAGTCGGCGGGTTCCAGGATGAGGGTGCCGTCGCGGTCTAGGAAGAGGATCTTTTCTGCCATTTCTGTAATTGGGGGGGGGTGTGAATACCCCGGACGGAATCGGTGCAAAGACTCGATGCCGTCCGGGGTCACTCGGGTGCGATCCCTTCAGGACCGGTATTTAACGGGTGAATTTACGAAGGGTTTTCAGGAGACGGTCATTTTCCTCCGCTAAGCCCGCCGTGATTCTAAGACAATTTTCCGCATTGGGCTGATAGGCCTGATTTCGTACCACAATGGCGTTGTCCAGTAGATACTGATATACGGCGGCGGAATCCTTAAGGCGGACAAGCAAAAAATTGGTTACCGAGGGAAAGATGTACTCCACGCATTCCAAGCCGGCCAACTCCGTTTCCAGGCGCTTGCGCTCCGCGATCAGGGTAGTTACTTTTTCCTGCATTTTTTCCGGCTGGCCGAGCGATGCCAGCGCCACCTCCGTCGTCAGCACGTTGATGTTGTAGGGCATCTTGATGGTATTCAGCATCCGGATGATGAATGGCGAGGCAAAGGCGGCCCCGCAACGAATGCCGGCCATGCCCCAGCCTTTGCTCAACGTCTGGGTGATGATCAGGTTAGGGAAATCCGCCAGACGGGGCAGGAAGCTCCGTGCGGGTACGAAGTCGATGTACGCCTCGTCGAGCACCACGATGCCGGGGAAGCTCACGATCAGGTCTTCGAGTACGGCGGCATCGATGGCGTTGCCGCTGGGGTTGTTGGGGCTACAGAGCCAGAGAATTTTGCTGCGCTCGTCCCAGCTTGCTTTCAGAGCCTCGACCGGAATGGTGAAGTCGGTCATCAGATTGGTAGCGCGGAATTCAGCTCCGGCGATTCCGGCGGCCACTTTATACATTCCGAAGGTGGGGGGCAGGGCGTGTACGGCGTCGTCCGGGGCGCAGAAGATTCGGGTGATCTGGTCCACCAGCTCATCGGAACCGTTACCGAAGACGATCTGATCGGGGTCGAAGTTTTTGAATTTGCCAAGGGCATGACGCAACTCGGTAGAGGACGGATCGGGGTAGCGGTTGCGGCCCGTGGGCCAGGGGCTTTCGTTGGCGTCGAGCAACACGTCGGCGCGGCCCTTGAATTCGGCGCGGGCGCTGGAGTAAGCCTTCAGGTTAAGTAAGTTGGGGCGGACGAGGGCTTCGATTTTTTCCTGCGTCCAATTGGTCGTTGTGGTTGTCATGGTGGATTGAATTTTAAGATAAGGGAATGGTTGTGATCGGCGGTGGGCGGATCACAACTTTCCCTTATCCACCAGGACTTTGGCGAAGAGTTGATTGGTCAGATGAGGTTGATAATTATGTATCGGATGCAGCGACTCGTCGAGTGGGAGCACTGTCGTATAAATCGCCGTCAGCACGCTCACCTCCAGCCTTTCTAACTTCTCAACAATTTTTTGGTGAGCTGCGACAAAGCTCATGGTTCACGGGTTTAATCTCTGAATGAAGCAAACATTTTCGAGCTGGTAATGATTTTCTGGCGCGAACGCAGGTGCAAAGATAAGTAAGCGGGAGCGGCGGTTTGAACTTCCACCGGAATCCAAACCGCCGCTTCAGCTTCCGGATCGTCCGTTTGATGATCCGTTGGCGGGTAACCCGTAGTGAGGACGGGTGTTACCTACCACTAAGCCTGGATACGGCGAATACCACCAAGCGGTACTTTTTGCTCATTACGTCAAATCTTTCAACCGCAAAGTAACCGCCCGCGCGTGCCCCCTCAGCTCCTCCGCCTCCGCCATCACTTCCACTGCCGGGCCGAGTTGGCGCAGGCCGTCTTTCGTCAGTTCCTGAAAAGTGATCTTCGTCACGAAGCTGTCGAGGCTGACTCCGCTGTAGTTCCGTGCGTAGCCGTAGGTCGGCAGGGTATGGTTGGTGCCGGAGGCGTAGTCGCCCACCGACTCCGGCGTGTAGTAACCCAGGAATACTGAGCCGGCGTTGCGGATGCCCGCCGCGAAGGATCGCGCGTCCGCCATGCTCAGGATCAGGTGTTCGGGGGCGTAAGCATTGATGCAGTCGAGCTGGTCCTGCGCCTCGGCCAAAACGACGATCAGGGAATTGGCGATGCTGGCGCCGGCCATTTTTTTGCGTGGGAGGTCGGCAAGTTGGCGTTCCACTTCTGCTTTGACGGCCTGGGCTTGCTCCATCCCGGCTACGACGAGAACAACCTGGCTGTCCGCTCCGTGCTCCGCCTGGGCGAGTAAATCGGCTGCTATCCACTCCACCTTTGCACCGGCGTCCGCGCCCACCAGCACCTCGCTCGGTCCGGCAGGCATATCGATCGCCAGGCCATCGAGTTGCGCCAGTTGCTTGGCTACCGTCACGTAGGCGTTGCCCGGGCCGAAAAGTTTGTACACGGCCGGCACCGATTCCGTACCGTAGGCCATGGCTGCGATCGCCTGCGCCCCGCCGATTCTAAACACTTTTGTCACACCGCAAAGTCCCGCCGCGTACAACACCGCCGGGTGAATCTCGCCGGTTTCCCGGTTGGGTGGCGAGCAGAGTACTACCTCTTCGCAACCCGCAATGTGGGCCGGTACCGCCAGCATCAGTACCGTACTGAACAGCGGTGCCGTACCCCCGGGAACGTACAACCCAACCTTGTCGATGCCCCGCGTTTCGCGCCAGCAGTTAACACCCGGCATGGTTTCGATCTCGGCCACCTTCGTCTGTTGCGAAAGGTGAAACCGCTCGATGTTGCTCTTCGCCGTCTGGATGGCGTGACGTAGTTCCTCCGTGAGTTGCGCTCCCGCCGCGGCAATCGTCGCCGCATCCACCGCCAGGCCGGTCAGGTCGACTTTGTCGTAACGAGCGGTAAATTCCCGGAGTTTCTCATCGCCGCCTTCCTTTACGGATTGCATGATCTCACCGACCGACGCCCGCAGGCTGGTCAGGTCTTTTGCCGGGCGTTGCAGCAGGGCGGGCCAGGAGGCGCGTGCGGGGTTATCGTAAATCTTCATCTTGGTTTTGGCTGTGGGCCTCCCGGCCCGATTAGTAGGGAAGTCAGAGATCGGGTAATCAGGTTTTCCTGCGTGATCAAAGGATCATTTTGTCGATCGGTACGATCAGAATACCCTCGGCTCCCTTGTTCCGCAGTTCGTCGATGATGTCCCAGAAGCGACCTTCCTCGATCACGGTATGTACGCTGCTCCAGCCTTCCTCCGCCAGGGGGAGGACGGTTGGCGAGCGCATTCCCGGCAGTAGTTTAGTCACCGCATCTACCTTGCCGGTCGGTACATTCATCAGCAGATACTTCTTATTGCGGGCGGCGAGTACGGACTTGATCCGGAACAACAGCCGGTCCAGGATTTCCCGGCGCTCCGCGTCGATTTCCGGGCTGGCGGCAATGACGGCTTCGGACTTTAAGACGATGTCCTGCTCCTCCAGCCCGTTCTTAAACAGGGTGGAACCGGTGGACACCAAGTCGCAGATCGCGTCCGCCAGGCCGATATTTGGCGCAATTTCCACCGACCCGCTGATCTCGTGGATGTCGGCCCCGATCCCGTTCCGGTCCAGAAACAGCTGCAGGCTGACCGGATAACTGGTTGCGATCCGCTTTCCGTCCAAATCCTTCACGCTTGCGTAAGGGAGGTCTTTAGGCGTGGCCAGAGATAAGCGGCACTTGCTGAATCCGAGTTTTTGCACAATCTCGACTTCCTTTTTCTTTTCGATGATGGTGTTTTCTCCAATGATGCCGATATCGGCGACGCCATCCTGGATGTACTGCGGGATGTCGGAGTTGCGCAGGTAAAGCACCTCGATGGGGAAGTTTCTCGCGGCGGCTTTCAGCTGGTCGCGGCCGTTATCGATCTTGATCCCGCATTCTTTCAGCAACTGGATGGATTCATCGAGCAGACGTCCTTTTTTCTGAACGGCAATACGGAGGGGTTTGACGGAAGACATAATACGTTAAGTTGTTTGGGGTAAAACGGTTGACGGCGCGCCGGATGGATTCGTGCCAAAAGGAAAAGGTCCGGCGGCAAATTGCCGACGGACCTTTAAGAGATAATTTTGCTGAATGTTCGCTTTCATTCACGCGCTTATCACTCGCCGGCGTGGCAAGAGAAGATAGCGTGATGATGGTGGGCGTTGAAAAACATTGGAATTAGTGCGTTTACAACGGAGCGAAGCACCGAAGTTTTAATTTGTGAAGAAGGGGAAGCAAGCTTAAGCCTGTTTCCCCTCCGGCACTTGTGGTGTAGGGCGGAATCGAACCGCCGACACATGGATTTTCAGTCCATTGCTCTACCAACTGAGCTACTGCACCCTAATTATTTATCCAAATGTTTTTTGTCGCTCTTTCGAGAAACGCGACAAAAAACATTTGGATGAGCTCGGAAGATAATCACTATGAATAAAATTAACTTCACAGGCATTCCTGTTGGAGCGACGCAAAGTTACGTTCTCCCGACCGACTTAGGCAAGCGGACGGGGGTTTATTTTAGCATTGCCCGGTAGTATAAGTCTCTGGCGCGTTGATAAGTTCCCGACAATGATACCTTTATGTAACACCCGTGCTCGTCGAAAATTTGCACATTTATGATTAAAGTGATGCACTACCGACGATAAGCGACGTTAATCTAGACAGCGACATTGCTCGGGGAACACGGTTTGCCGCAGCACCACCGAATCAACACCTCATAACACCCAACCAATGGATCCTGTACGCGCGATCACAATTTCCGGAGCCTGTATTTTTGCCATCGGCGCCATACTTCGCTATACCACGCGCGATGGTAGCTACGACCTGTTGATGATTTTGCCCGTGGTTGCTATCGGAGCGGCGATGGCCCTGGGACCGCAATTGCGGTGGCGGTACTGGATGAAGCACGCTCCGGACCTGCCGGGCAGCGCGGCGGGGCTTATGGATCGGTTCGATCTCTACCGCCGTCTTGGGCTAGAGGGCAAACGGGAATTTCGCCGCCGTACATTTATGCTGAAAGAACACTTCCACTTTCACGGGGAGGCCATCGAGACGATCCCCGAAGACGTCCGGGTGATGGTGGCGGCCTCGGCGGCAACGGTCGGGTTTCACCGCGAGGGTTTTTTACTTGGCGACTACGAAACGGTGGTTTTTTACCGGCATTTTTTCCCGACACCCGTCCACGAGGTGCTACACGCCAGCGAACTGCATCCGGGTGACGGAGCAATCATCTGGACGCTCAGTGCCTTTTTGCGTTCTTGCGTAGAACCCAGAAAATACCTGCACCTGGGACTGTATGAATTCGGCCGCGCTGTACTGAATCTGGAACCAGATTTACGAGCCGAACTCGATAAAATAACGCTGAATTACGCTGAGATTAAAAAAATAGCTGGTTTCCCGGAGGACAAACTCAAAGCCTTCGTCGGTTTGCCAACGCTCGACCTGCCGGCCATCACGTTGGTGCTATACTTCACGCACCGTGATGAACTGGGTGCGTTGTACGCGGAGAAACGGGAGGTGCTGGATGCTCTGTTGAACAAGACGGAAAAGGTGTAGGTGGGCGCGGCCGCAGGTGCGGAGTGGTTGATTTGAGGAGCAGTAAACGTGATGCCCACAATCACCCTTACGAAATCAGCACTGCTGGTTAATACGCAACAAGCGAAGCCCCACCGGAGATTTATTTCCAGTGGGGCTTCTTTCTATCGAACTCTTACTTCGAGATCAGTATTTACTTCTGTCGTTTAACATCGCCACCGAGGGCTTTAAAAAGCGTACCGGCGGGGAGGCTCTGATTTACGTCCATTCCGTTCAGGATGGCCAGTTCCTTTACCCGGGCCTGCGGTACACCGGCACCGGTCAGGGCCTGGCCTATCGATTGGCTACGTGGGTTAGATACGATCTTGATCGTCTCCGGCTTTTTACTGAGTTTACTTTGATCAGTCAGCTGAGAGAAGGTGCCGATGGCGTATTCCATATCCCGCTGGTAACGGTTGAAATCTTTCTGCATTGCAAGGCCAGCCATCATATAGACGTTGCCACCGTAGGAAATAAAACTGGCCAGTACGCGGAGTACCTGCGGCCGCTGCCCTTGCTGCGCCTGCTGGGTGATGTCGCCTAAAATGGTAGTAGCCGGGAGGCCGTTGATCGAATTATTACTGCTGCTGGCTACAGCAATCTTGGTTTCCTGTACGAACGATTGAGCAGCGGCCTGCTGATCCGTACCCTGAGCGAGTTTCATCTGAATGACCGATTTCTGATCGGGGCTCACCATCTGCACCTGCGAGGGAGAATTCAGCAACTTCCACTGACCGGGAATTTTGAACTGGAACTTAAGTCCGGGGTGAAAGAAGGAACCGGCTTCCACGAAACCCTGCGCGGGGTCTTTACCGTAAATCATGCCATCCAGCATCCGCAGGTAACTGTCGCGGCCTACTTCAAACTTCTGACCGGGCGTAGTGGCCTGGGCCGCCTGGGCGAGTTGGCCGACGCGAACTTTTCGGTTGGCCGGGTCAGGGTGGGTACTCTGAAACTCAGGGACCCTGTTTTCGGAGCCACCGGTAAGCCGATCAAGGGTGCCGAAAAAGCCGGCCATCTCTTTGGCGTCGTAACCGATCTGCGTGCTGTATTTCACCCCAAGTTCATCGGACTGGCTTTCGGCGTCGCGGCCGAACTTTAAGAATAGCATCTGCATCCCCTGCATCAGGCTTTCTCCCTGAGAGGCCAGTTCAGGACTCAGTATCATTCCTCCGATAAGACCGATCTGGCCGAGTGTTTGCTTAGCTTGTTGGGCAACGGTGTGGCGGGCCGTGACGTGGCCGATCTCGTGGCCAAGTACACCCGCAAACTGGGCTTCATTGTTGAAGTGAGCCATGATGCCCCGGGTGAAGTAGACGAAGCCGCCGGGCACCGCGAAGGCGTTTACCACGTCGGAATCGATAAGCGTGAACTTCCACGGAAGGTTCGGCCGCTCGGAGATGGCCGCCATCGCCTGCCCCTTTTGATTTAGGAAAGTAGCCATGGCGGGGTTCTTGTACTCTCCCATTTCAGCGACTACCTGGGGATCATATGATTTGCCCAGGGCAATCTCCTTTTCTTCCGACATAAAGGCAAGCTGTCGTTTTCCGGTAACGGGGTTGACCTGACAACTCTGCGTCAGGAATAAAACGACGAAAACAAAAATGCCAAGTAACTTCTGGCCGTGAAAATATCTCATGCTGGTTGGTATTAAGAGTAATTGTAAAGCAGTGGTCGAAGTTTAAAAGCATTAGGGTGCTGCTATGTTTGCCAAGGCAGTGAGTGCTTTCTCAACGATTCAGGGTAAGGATGTGGCTCAGCGTACTTTATAATTTAACCTTACCGTAATTTAATACGGAGACTTTCCGACACGCAAATCAATGCTGCTGACCTGCTTTTCGAGGATGCCGGGCAGCTGACGATCCGGTAAGTTTATCCATCAGGTTGCGGCCAGTTCCATCAGTATCGCACAGATGATCGCTCCATAAGTACCCAGCGCGTAGCCGATCACCGCCATGATTGCCCCAACGGGTGCCAATGCGGGGCTGAACGCGGAAGCCACTACCGGCGCGGATGCAGCCCCACCCACGTTTGCCTGGCTGCCGACGGCAACGAAGAAAAACGGCGCTTTGATGAGCCAGGCGACAAAAAGCAGTAGGGTAACGTGAATCAGCATCCAGATGATACCGATGGCAAAAAGCCCTAGGTTGCTGAAGATGTCGCCAATATTCATTTGCATGCCAATGGTAGCTACCAGGATGTAGATGCAAACGGAGCCCCACCGGCTGGCTCCGACCCCTTCCAGCTTTCGGGCAGGGGTGAAACTGAGCAGGAATCCAATGGTGGTAGCAATCACGATGAGCCAGAAGAACCCGCTTTTTAGCGTTGTCAAGCGTAAGTCTTCCAGGGTGTCGGAAAACTGAGCGAAGAATGGCGCCAGCAGGTCTGAACCGAAGTGAGCAAGGGCAACTCCGCCAAAAGCAACGCCGATCATCTGAAAAGACGACAAGGACGTAGGGTCGCGTTTTACCGAGGCGGAGTACTTCTCTACCTTGGTCGTCAGTTCCGTGATCGCCGAATTATCGGCCTTCAGCCAGCGGTCGATCTTGTCGCTGCGCCCGGCACCAAACAGCAAGAAGCCAAGCCAGATGTTTGCAACGAGTACATCAACGATGATCATCTGACCGAAGATGCCAGTGGGAACTTCATAAATCTCCTTCATCGCCGCCTGGTTGGCCCCGCCACCGATCCAGGAACCCGCGATGGTACTCAGTCCGCGCCAGAGCTGGTCGGGGTCGAGGCCGATGAGGTCGGGAAAGAGATTGGTGATGATGAGCAAGGCGATGGGGCCACCGATGACGATGCTGAAGGTAGCCGCCAAAAACATAATGATCGCTTTCGGGCCCAGGTTGATGATGCCTTTGATGTCGATGTTGAGGCAAAGCAGAATCAAACTGGCCGGCAGCAGGTAGCGGCTGGCCATGAAGTAAAGCTGGGAGTGGCCTTTGTACTGACTGAAATCCTTGGGTTTCAGGCCAAGCACTTCTTCCAGATATTTATTGGTCTCCCCGTAAGAAAGGCCTTCCGGCAGGCTTTTGCCCGCTTCGGCCAGCGCGGCGGTCAGCTCGGGTGTGTACCAGTCGTAAGCGATCAACCCCAGCGGCCAGTGCAGCAGGGCCGGGATGAAGTAGCACAGCAACAGCGCCGGTACGTACGTATAGAACTTCTTCCAGAACGACCGCTCGCTGCTGGCGGTAGTGAAAATAACGGCGAGTACGACCATGAGTAAGCCGAAGACGATGGCGTCGTTGGTAAATATTGGTTGCATTCGGGAAAGATAGCAAGGTTCATGGGATAGTAACGGAACACATTGCCGGAGACCATGCGCTGGTGATCGTCGGAGGTGAAAGATGCAATACTGACGGTCGTACGTATCAGTTTGACCGACATGCTTATACTCCCGCCACCACCACTACGATCTCCCCCTTCACCTTCCCCTTGGATTCGTAGTGCGTCTTCAGTTCGGTGAGCGAAGCGGTCTTGATCTCTTCGTGCAGTTTGGAGATTTCGCGGGCAACGGAGACCGTGCGCTCCGGCCCGCAGAACTCAGCGAGCTGGCCGAGCAATTTGACGATGCGGTGCGGGCTTTCGTACAGGACGAAGGTGTGGGGCAATTCCGCCAGGTATTTCAGGCGGGTCTGCCGGCCTTTTTTGTGGGGCAGGAAGCCCTCGAAGTGAAAGCGATCGCACGGAATACCACTCGCCGCCAGCGCGGGGACGAAAGCTGCCGGGCCGGGCAGGCAACTGACTTCAACGCCCGCTGCCCGGCACGCCCGGACCAACAGGAAACCAGGATCGCTAATGCCCGGAGTACCGGCGTCGGTAATCAACGCCATAGTGATGCCGCCTTTAAGGTCTTCGACCAGTCCCGGAACAATGCCGTGCTCGTTATGTGCGTGGTAAGCGCGCAGGGGCGTTTCGACGCCATAATGTTGCATTAGCGGTCGGCTGGTACGGGTGTCTTCCGCCAGTACGACGTCCGCTTCCGTAAGCAGGCGAATGGCACGCCGGGTAATGTCTTCACGGTTGCCGATGGGTGTAGGAACAAGGTAGAGCATAGAAAGGAAGGATCAGTAATCGGAGGTCAGCGGGTAGCGGGCTGGTATTATGGCGGAAAGATATGAAGCGCTGACGGTGTTGAGGTTTGGGTGGGTTTTGATTGCTGCTAGTATTAACCGTAAATACCGACATACGCATATGTACGAGTCAACTCGTATATATACGAGTAATCTTTATGCACCCCCCCCTATTTCCCAAAACGTTTATCGCACCCGCGCCCGCGCCTTCCGAAAACGCTACCGCATCAGCACTACCGTCCCGCTTTCCCGCTGCGTCTCTCCCGTTGTGAGGCGTACCTCGGCCGTCCAGATATAAGCCGAAACACCCGCGGGGCGCCCCTTCAGGTTGCCGTCCCAGCCGAAACGCCCGTCGTTGGGTGGAAAATCATAACCTTCCCAAAGCAGTTCGCCCCAGCGGGAAAGTACCCGGAAGGAAAGCACCAGCTCTACCTGATCGGGGTTGGCGTACAGGGCTACGTTATCATTGTTTCCGTCTCCGTTGGGGGTGAAAATGTTGGGGACGTAAACGGGAATACGCCCGTCTACGGCTACAAAAGTTACCAGGCTATCGGTACAACCATAGACATTATCGATGGCCAGGCTAATGGGTTGGCTGCTCGGCGCACTCACCGTGGGGGTGGGGCAGGAGGCGCAGTCAAAAAGTTCGGCGGGGTGCCAGCGGTAAGCCACGATTTGATCCTGCGGCACAAAATAATCCGGCAATACCTGGCTGCTGCCGGCAATTTCCTGCGGTACGAAGTTGGGCAGCCGCGCCGGCCGGCGAGTCGCCTTCGGCCAGAAAAAGTTTTGCTGTTCGGTTTGGCACCCCGCCCCGTCACGGATGCGTAGGGTATAATATTCTCCTTCGTTAAGCAACGGAAAACCTTCCCGGCCGAAGTAGTTCTCCCCGTCGACGCTGTAACTGTAAGGCGGCCGACCACCGGAGGCCGAAGGCATCAGGGGGGGGCGCTGTACCTCCGTACAGGTGATGACGATCGGAGACAATGGATCGGGGCTGCGCAGATTCAGCGAACGCTCACTGCTACAACCGAGGGCGTCCGTCACCCGCAGTGAATAGTTGCCGGCCGGAAGGTTGTCCACCGTCAGGCCGGTGGGGTTAATGCCCGTCCATTCGTACTGATAGGGGGGTACGGTTAGTAAATGACTTACGGTAATAGACCCGTCGGACAGCCCGGCGCAACTAGGATTAACCAGGCGGGGATTGACGACCGGCTCGTAAAAGTCGGCCCGCAACGTTTCGTCTATCGCAATGCGGCAGGCACGATCTTCTACCGCAACGATGCGGTAGTTCCCTCCCCGGTCCAGGGGCCAGCGCTGCCGGCCGGCCGCGGCGAAATCGATGGTTTCAAATGGACCGCCGTTGAGCTGGTACGTCAGTGTGATCGGGGGCGCCCCCGTCAGATCGGCAATGATGAACTGCTCCTCCCCCCGGCAGGCACGCAGGTCTTGCGGCGGTAAGCTAAGCCCCGGCGGTGTACTGCTGAACGTTGCGATGGACCGGGTGACACGCTGCCCGCAGGCATCGGTTACCTCCAGTTCGATCGACGTAGGAAGGGGGGGCATAAGCATGGGCACCGAATCGGTACTACCAAAACTCCACTGATAACGTAGCGGAGGCGCACCGCCGGTCACGTCCGGGCGCAGCGTAGCTGTTTCTCCAGGACAGTAAAAAGCTTCCTGCAGGCCCACAACCAGCGGGGTGGGCTCATCAATGATCAGTTCGATGGAGTCGGTATAGCAGGCGCAGGGAATATCGAGGAACAACCAGGCATTTTCCGGGCCTTCGGTTACACCATCCGGAAAAGCGACGATGGGGATCTCGGCAAAGTCGGCCCCGGCCGGGATGGTTACGCTTCCGCTGCCGGCGCTAAAATCGACCCCTTCAACGGCCGTGGAGTTTATGCCGATGCGGTAGGCGATGGTTTGGTCGCGGGCAGGGTTGCTCTCCGGCCCGCGCTCCACCCGGAAATTGTTGGCCGCGCAGCCCTCGAATATGGTTGTCAGGGTAGAATCACCGTCCTCTCCGGCCAGGGTAACGCTGCCACCGAGATCGAAACTGCCGGCTTCCAGAAAAACGGCGGAGTCGAGATCGTCGTCCGCTACGTCGCCTACCAGCAGGCGGATGTGGTATGTTTCGCACAGTTGGAGCTCGACCGTGGCGGTGAGCACCACGGTTTGCCCGTCATACTCGATCAGCTCGAAGCGGGGCCCGCGCTCCGAGGTGCCGCCGCAGTTGGCGATGGTACGTACGCTGGGAAACTCGTTGTCGAGGTAAAATTCGCGGTTCGAGGTGAAGTTGACGTTATTGATGCTCACCGGCAGATTGGTGCCGGGAACTTGCGCGAGGTTGACCGCACCGTCGCTGAAGGGGCCGTTCAGTCCGGGGCCGCTGATGAAAAAGCCGAAGATATCGTTGAAGGCCGCGTCTACGAATTCGCAGTACTCCTCGGAGGCGAATACGTAGCGGAAAGTCACGGTCGGTTGCAGGGGGATGAAGTCGAACTCAAGCCCCGAGCGGTCGAAAATCTCGCCGGTGCTGGCCAGGCTCAGGTCGGGGTCATTGGTCTGCCCTTCCAGTACCGAGCCTACGTTCGTATCGGAGTTGGGGCCTGCACCGAGCGCAACACCACCCGTGGAAATAATGATGCCCCGCTCGAAGCCGACGATGGAGTCGGGGGCGGAGAAAAATCCGATCCCGTCCGGGTTACGCCCAATTTGCTGTATGTTGAAAATGGTTTCACATTCGCCGGAAGCAAATACGTCCCTTACCAGGCGCTCGGCCTCATAGTCGGGATCGATCACCAGCCCCTGACCGTTCAGTTGAAGGCCGAGGGTCAGCAGGAGTACGGAAAAAATTGTTAGTCGCAAGCTCTAATTTTTGGGAGGGTTGTTCTGCTCAGAGTATCTTCAAGAAAATTGTTCGGGCGGGGTGGGGTGTCCGCAAACGGAAAGGCAACAAATTAATAATTATTTATTCTGGCGGCGCGCGCGGGTGCGGAGATTTTTCTTCGATAAGGCGGGCTGTGGAACCCGCACGGTACTGCTCTGTAAACGGTTACCGCGTTACTTTCGGACGTTTAACGCTTCAGTACGGCGGTTAAAATCCGAAAACGACGGAGCAACTTTGGTCAGCAATCATTGCACCTGCGTTCGCGCAAAAAAAGGATAACTACGGCCTGAAAGCGTTAAATAAGACCACAAAGTACAAGTATCTGAATGAGAGAGGACTAAATTTTATTGTGATCGTAAGCAATTCACTAAATTTACACGCTAATCACCTCCAGAGTTGAATTAGTAGTTTGAACAGACACGTAATCTCAAAACATTGTTATGCTTAGGAATTTTTACACGCTTGCATTGTATACTTTTTTTTGGGGCTTCACGGCTTCCGGCCTTTTGGCACAAACCCCCGGCACTACGAGCGGCAGGTCCTGCCAGAATGACGGCGTTATCAGCCTGGCTTTCTCCGGCGCCACCGAACTCTCTACCTGCGCCGACGACGACATGATGGACCGCATCCGGTTCCAGGTCCGTCCCTTCCGGCAGGCCTTCGCGTACTTTGTTGTCGATGAGTCCGACGTCATCCAATACCTGGGTTTCAGTAACTTTATCAACTTCGACCTTTTGCCCGTCGGTACCCTGCGGGTCTATGCGTTTTCCAACTACGGTCGCCTCGCCGCCTCGGTCGGTGATGTTTTTGACGAAAACCTCGTTCTTTCCCGTCCGTGTGCCGGCCTCACCACCAACTTCGTTACCGTCAGCAACGGAATGTCGGGAGACGTCGTGATCGCCTCCGAACAGGACCGCTACGACGTGTGCCCCGAAGACGGTAGCCCCGACGTGATCGAGTTTACCTCAACGGGCCTCAGCGTTACGTACCTGATTACCACCTCCACCGGCGAGCTGCTGGCCACCAATACCACGGGAAGTATCGACTTTGAAGGAGCCGGCGAAGGAATTTGCAACGTTTACGCTTTCGCCAGCCCGGCACCGCTGCCCATTGCTACCGGTGATAACATCAGCGCCCTGAGCGACGTGACGGGCTGTGGCATCGGCCTTTCCACCAACTTCATCACCGTTGATCGCCAGAGCACCGACGGTGGCACGGTCACCCTCACGGACGGCTCTATCGCAACCCAAACCTGCCCCGGAGACGGTGCTGACGACCTGATCGAATTTAATATTTCGGGCACCGTTGGGAACGACAGCCGCCTCGTAGTGACCGACGCCGACAACGTCATCATCGGTCTGCCCGCCGGCCTTACCGTTAACTTTGAAGACGCCGGCGCCGGTGTTTGCCGCGTATGGAGCGTCAGCTACTCCGGTAATTTTACGGCGGAACTGAACGCAACACTGCAGAGCACCCGGTTCTCCGACGGGTGCAGTGATCTATCCGATAATTTTGTTACCGTTACCCGTACGGCGGCCGACGGTGGAACAATATCCACCGCAGCAGGAGAGACCGATCTCACCGTATGCTTAGGTGACGGTGCGGACGACACGATCGATTTTGCCGTCTCCGGTTTCCAGGGCGAGAACAACCGCCTGGTGGTCACCGACGCTAATAACTTGATTATCGGCTTGCCGGACGGATTTAGTGTCGACTTCGAAGATGCCGGCCCCGGTGTGTGCCGGGTCTGGAGCGTAGCCGTAGGTGACGATTTTTCCGCCGCTAACGGAGACTTACTCGAAGATGCGGTGCTTTCCTCCGAATGTTCCGCTATCTCCGCTGGTTTTGTGACCGTTACCCGTGGAAGCGTAAACGGCGGTACAATCCTTACCGAGGCTGGTGTATCCTCCGCCCGCACTTGCCCGGGCGACGGCAACGATGACCTGATAACCTTTGTGGTTACCGCTGCGGGGGGCAACAACAGCCGCATCATCATCACTGATGATAACAATGTGATCATCGGCCTGCCCGACGGACTTGCAGCTAACTTCGAAGATGCGGGGGTCGGCACCTGCCGGGCGTGGCACCTCGACTTTACCGGAAACTTTACCGCCGCACTTGGCGACATCATCACCGAAACCGACCTGGCGGATGGCTGCTCTGATCTTTCGAATGATTTTGTATCCGTCATTCGTGACGTCCCGACGGGAGGAACAATTCTTACTACAGACGGTGCCAGCATGCTGCAAACCTGCCCCGGTGACGGACTGGCCGACGTAATTGAGGTCGTGACCACCGGTAGTTCCGGCGGGGACGTGCTTTACGTGGTTACCGACGGCGACAACAACATTCTGAATTTCAGCGAATCAAATTCCTTCAACCTGGAAGGAGCCGGTCTCGGCAACTGCCGTATCTGGTCGCTTACCTACAGCGGCAACCCTTCCGTTACGCCCGGAGAAGACATCCGCTCCGCTACACTGGCCGACGGCTGCTTCGAACTGAGCGCGGATTTCGTTGAGGTCTTTCGTATCGTTCCCGAGGGTGGTACGGTATCTACCGATTTTGGCGCAACCGAAGTGAGTATTTGCCCGGGCGACGGGTTCGACGATATCCTGAATTTTGTCAGCGACGATGCGACGGGAGAGAACTTCATCTTTTCGATTACCGATACCAACAACGTCATCTTAGGCGTAACCGATGGCAACATGGTTAACTTCGACGATTTCGATTTCGGCGTTTGCCGGATCTGGGGGCTCAGTTACTCCGGAGAGATCATCGCCAGTATCGGCGACACCGCTTTTGTCGATACACTCACGACGGGCTGCTTTGGCCTCAGTTCGAATTTCGTAACCGTTCGGAAGGAACTGCCTTCGGCGGGAGTCATCGGCCTCAGATCCGGCCAGAACGAGGTTTCCGTTTGCGCCGGCGACGGCGTTCCCGACGTGCTCCGCTTCGTGACCAACGGCGTTCGTGGCGATAATTTCGCATACATCATTACCGATGTTGAAGGCAACATCCTTGGTTTTCCCCCTACGGCAAGAATTGATTTTGACGACGTGGGGCCCGGAATCTGCCGGGTGTACAGTTTTGTTTATGTCGGCGATATCCTCGCCGGCGTCGGGGATAACATCGATTCCGAACTGGCGTCGGGTTGCTTTCACCTGTCCGAAAACTTCATTCAGGTAAATCGTGACGGGGCCACGACTGGTCCGATCAGTACCGAAAACGGGCAAACTGAGATCATGGTCTGCCCGGGCGACGCCCAGCCCGATTTCGTGCGCTTCGATTCTACGGGAACCACACTGCAGAATTTCAACTACCTCATCACCGATACAAACGGTATCGTTATCCGGGTAGCCTTTACCGATCGCATCGACTTCGAGAACCTTCCGGTGGGTACCTGCCGCGTTTACGGCCTCGGGTACAGCGGTATCGTATCCGCATCACCGGGCGACATGATCGAAATGGATCAATTAGCCACGCAGTGTTTCAAACTTTCCGATAATTTCGTGACGATAAACAAGCAACTGCCCGAAGGTGGTAGCATAGCCACCAGTACGGGAGACGTCGAGGTAACGCTTTGTTCCGGAGACGGAGTGCCCGATATCGTAACCGTAGAGGTCACCGGCAACTCCGGGGAGAATTACGCTTTCATACTTTCTACCGAGCAGGACATCGTACTGGCCACCTCTACGGACAACGAATTCGATTTCGATTCTTTTGACTTTGGATCTTGTCGCATCCGGGGAGTAAGTTACCAGGGGGAACTGGAAGTCGAAATTGGCGACAATGCCGGTTTGGATCGTTTATCAAGCGGCTGCTTCGACTTGAGCGACAACTTTATCGTGGTAACGCGCGCCGGCGTTTCGGGTGGTTCGATCAGCATCGACGGTGGCGAAACGGAAGCTTTCACCTGCCCCGGCGACGGGACGGCCGACGTGCTTTCCTTCGTCAATGACCTGTCCGCCACCACCGATTACCAATACGTGGTGACCGACGAAGACAACATCATTCTTGCCCTGGTCGACGGCGAGCGCTTCGACTTTGAACCCGCCGGAACCGGTGTTTGCCGCGTCTGGGGCTTTGCCTTTGCGGGCGAAATAACGGCGGTAGTAGGGGAGAATGCGGCAACGGCCAATCTGGCCAGTGGCTGCTTTGAACTGTCCGATAATTTCATCACGGTGGTGCGGGCGGAACCCGACGGTGGCAGCGTCAGTCTTGAAGACGGCCGCTTTGAAGAAGACGTTTGCTCGGGAGTTGACTCCGAGCCGGTGCTTAACTTCATCACTACGTCCACATCGGCGGGGTACACTTACCTCATCGTTCAGGACAGCTTGCTGCTTACGGCCATCAGTGATACTTTCAACTTTAATATGGCTGATGCGGGGGTATATCAGGTATTTGGTCTCGCCTATACCGGCTCCCTCACGCTGACTCCCGTCACCAACATCTTTACCGACCAGCTGGCCACCAGTTGTTTCGATCTGAGCGAAACTTTCGTTAACGTAAACGTAACCGAGGTGGACGGTGGTTCCATCCTGGGCAACGGTGCCGAGGAGGTGTTCCTTTGCCCCGAGACAATGGAGATGGATGCCGGAATCGTAGCGCTTACAACCAGCAGTTCCCGCGCCGACGAAAACTACCGCTACGTGATCACCACTACCACCAGGGTGATACTTTCCGTCGTGCCCGACGGTGCTACCGACTTTGATTTCGGGTCGCTTCCACTTATGGAGCTTAAAGTTTTCGGCATCAGCTACACCGGTGAGTTCCTGGCCGGTCCCGGCTTTTCACTCGACGGAACTCCCCTGGCTACCGGCTGTGTCGATATTTCCGACAACTGCCTGCTCGTACTGAACGATACTCCCCAGGGTGGGGTCATTTCTTTTGACAACGTGCCGGCTAACAATATTTCCTGTACCGTGGATGGCAACGGTTCAGTTAGTATCTCTTCCACCAGCGATAGTTTTACCGGTTATGCGGGTGTGGTCACCGACACCAACAACGTCATTCTGCTTGTTTCCGCCGATGCCAATGAGATCGACCTCGGGTCTTTACCACAGGATGCCGTCTACCGCGTCTGGGGTCTTGCCTATACGGGCAACCTGACCGCCAGGGTCGGAGACGTCATCTCCGACGTCGCTCTGGCCGACAACTGCTTCGAGTTATCCGAAAACTCCCTTGAGGTAACCCAGGGGGGCAGCATCAGCGCCGGAACGATCATCAACGACACCACCGAAGGTACGGGCGACACCATCACGTGGTGCCTGCCGGACGACACCCCGATTGCCGTGATCAACGCCAGCGTCAATAGTCCTAATTACCGCTACATCATCACCGAAGAGGACGGTACCGTTCGTGCCACCAATCTGCCCGGCAACATCATCCCGTTCACCACCTTCGAGCCCGGTACGTACCGGATCTACGGCTTCAACTTCACGGGAATGAGCCTGATAGGTATCAATCAGAACATCAATACGACCCTCCTCAGTACCGAATGCGCAGCGCTGACCAGCAACTTCCTGACGATTAATCTGGTCGATCCGGACGGGGGAATGCTTACTGCCGCCGACGGATCGACGGAGGTAGAAGTGGTGATCAACGGTACGGGAGGCGCCGCTACGGCCTTTGTCGACTTCACCAACGATTCCGACTCTTCGTACAACTACACTTACCTGATCACCGACGACAACAACATGGTCCTTGCCCTCAGCAATGAAAACCGCTTCAACTTCGGCCCCGCCGGAGTAGGCGTATGCCGGGTATGGGGCGTTGCTTACACTGGAAATCTAACCGCTTCTCCAAACGATGTAATCACGGAGGCGATACTTGCCGATGGTTGTTTCGAACTGAGCGCCAACTTTGTGCAGGTGACCCGGGTAGAAGAAATTCAGACGGGTGGCGTGATCGATACCGAAAATACTGCTGTAGAGACGAACATCGACATTACGGAGCGCACCGAAATCAACCTTATCGCCCGACCAAACCCCACCAGCGGGCAGACGCTTTACCTCGATATTTCTACCACCTTCTCTACCATCCCCAGCGGAGAGCTATCCGTACGCGACATCAACGGCATGGCTTATACCGTCCGGACGCTGGCTGGCGGTGGCGACGAAGCTACCGTGCCGCTCGACATCAGCATGCTGCCCCCCGGCATGTACTTCGTTCAGCTGGCTACCGACGCGGGACTGCAATCCGTCCGCTTCATGAAACAGTAGATGAACATCATGGTCACCTTAGCGCAAACGCCTCCCCGATCGTTACGATCAGGGAGGCGTTTTACGTTTAATCTTCGCATCTTTATCCTCCGGGACGCAGCTTGAAACAGGGGCGATCCGGACCGTTATTACCGGGTCCGTTCCCGGGTAAAACCCGTTATATGCGTACTATTTTGCTTCTCATCGTCTGCCTGCTGTTCGTTGCCATGCTGGCCGTGAACCTGTACTTTCGGGCCAAGGTGTTGCGGGCTTACCGCGTGCTGGTACAAGACCAGGTAGACTTCACCCCGGGGCAGATATTCAGTAAGTTGCGGATGGAGGACGAGATCATCCCCCGGTACCCGGATTCGGCGGAAGCCATTCGGAATTTTAGCGGATACCTGCAGTTGAGCATCAAGATGACGACGGTGCTGATGGCGTTGATCACCACCTTCGGGGGAATTCTGATGTGGTTCAGGCACGAGGTGTAGGGCGCGGACGCGGGTGCAAAGGAACGTATTTAAAAAAGCAATGAAGATAATCGTCAGTTCCCCCTCAGCAGATCGCTGTAACTGTTCTCCACCAGTTCCTCCTCCCGTACACCCAGGTAATCGATGTAGAAGCGGCACTGGCGCAACAACTCCTCCCGCTCGGCGGCGGAATCTCCGATGGCTTCAATCTCGATGAAAGTGCCGAGTCCGGCTACCTCATCGAGGTGAAACTTCACGTTATCGATGAAATAAATTTCCCGTTGTTTGTCCACCTTTACCCAAGTACCGAGGGCTTGGTCCAGGGTAGCGGCCAGGCTGTCCGCCAGGGCGCGGGTAGCGACTTTCGTGAGGCCGACCGAGCTGTCTTTCGGTCCGGCCTGATTACTGCGCCGGTAAAAGATGAGACTGTGCTCAATGCTGCCGCTGCGGAGCTTAAGCCGCCCCGTGGGCACGTTGAAGTAGTGATCGACCTGGTGATCGGTGCCTTTAAACTCGGCTCCCCCGGCGAGTAATAATTTCCGTTGTTCGTCCGTACGGGTCGTGCGGGCTTTGATTTCTACGAGGTGCTTTTTCATGGCGGCCAAAATAAGATTTTAAAGTTTCCCTAACGGGTTGGTTCTGCGCCTGAAAGTATCTTTGAAACCATGAAACCCGCCCTGACCCTAGCCTTTATAATCCTCCTTTGCACCTGCGGCCGCGCCCAAAATCGTATTGATAAATTGCCTCGCGATCTCGTCAGCATTGCCTTCATCAAGAGCAAGACCGGCTCCCAAATCGATAGCATGACCGTGCGCACTAACCCTCGATACCGTTCCCTACGGCTTCGCCTTCCCCAAAAGAACGCTTTTCCTCGATGTCTCCACCTACGACCCCGCCGACGAGCTCACCCTGGAGACCTTTACGCAGGGCCATTCTTTTGGCCGCAGCCGCTGCTGGGTTGACGCACCAACCGCCGACGTTTACCTATCCGTCCGAGCTGGCCGCAACGTCGTCGACTCGGTTGGCCTCTCTCCCGTTGATGGGCTTTACCGGCAGGAAATGGCCAAAATAGCTGTACTTCAGGATAACCCCGAGGCCCTCAAGAAAGTACTGGAAATGGGGATGTACAACTACTACAGTCTTCCGTTTGTAGCCGACCTACTAACCGCTTATGCCGACTTACCTAACCTAAGACACTGGAGTTACAGTCGCCTGCGCTCCGGCTTTGGAAGGGTTTCAAAGCATCCCCGTTTTGATGCCGTATGGAGGAAGGCCAAACTAACGGGGAGTATTTTACCGGGAAAGCTTCGCAAATATGATCTTGAAGATTCCGAAGGCCGACCCGTAACTCTCAGGGTTCCCAAGGATGAATTCTACGTGCTTAATTTTTACGACTCTACCCAGCCCCGGAGCCGGCAGGATCATCAAATAATCGCTAAATCCATGGCTGCCGACAGTGTTTTTGTCGGGGCCAACCTGATCAGTATAAGTGAAGAAAAAAACAGGGATAGTTGGCAAGGCTACGTACGGGAAGGAGCCTACAGCTGGCCACACTACCACGAAGAAGTGGCGTCAAAACGACGGCTTGCTTCGAAAATGGCCTTTTACCCTGCCGGTACTTACGTATTGATCAACGACGATAACCTGATCGAGGGGGTGTACGATAGCGTGGTGAAAATCGCCGCAGCCCTTAAGTGGCGTCAGGAGTTGGCCGGGACCGGCTTATTAGATCGGGAAAAGAAAATTCTTGCCGATTACGTGAACAGGTTTAATACACCTAAGTAGAGATCGTCTATTACTGGAAAGGCAGCCTTAGGTCGCCCTCAGGAATTTATTCTATCCGCGTCTCTTAGTATGCTTTAGCAAAAATCACCCGCTGCTTAGAAGGCTTGCCGGTAAGGATACACTTACCCTCTTCCTCCACAGCATCATTAGGAATACACCGGATCGTAGCCTTGGTCAATTCCTTGATCTTCAGCTCCGTCTCCGTCGTACCGTCCCAGTGGGCGTAGATAAAACCGGGGATGTCTTTTTCCAGAATGGTCTGGAATTCCTCCATCGTATCGACGACGTGCGAGTTTTCTTCGCGGAAATCGATGGCGCGTTGCAGCAAGTTGTTCTGGATGTCTACCAGCAGTTGCTCGACGTGATCGACGATGCCTTCCAGTGACTGGCTGACCTTCTCCTTCGTGTCGCGACGGGCGACTTCGATGGTGCCGTTCTCCAGGTCCCGCTTACCGAGGCCGAGTCGGACGGGGATGCCTTTGAGTTCGCTTTCGGCGAATTTGAATCCGGGGCGCTTTTTCTTGTCGTTGTCGTAGCTGGCACGGATGCCGCGGGCCTTCATCTCGGCCATCAGCTCGGCCGCCTTTTCGTTGAGGGCTTCGTTGGGCTTGGGAATGGGAACGATGATGACCTGGATGGGTGCGAGCTTGGGAGGAAGTACGAGCCCCTCGTCGTCGGAGTGGGTCATGATGAGCCCACCGATGAGGCGGGTGGATACGCCCCAGCTGGTAGCCCAGACGTACTCTTCCTTATTGTTCTCGTTCTGGAACTTCACGTCGAAGGCCTTGGCGAAGTTCTGACCCAGGTTGTGGCTGGTGCCGGCCTGCAGGGCTTTGCCGTCCTGCATCATCGCCTCGATGGTGTAGGTGTTGACGGCACCGGCGAAGCGCTCGTTTTCCGTCTTCACGCCGCGGATGACGGGCATGGCCATGTATTGCTCGGAAAAAGTGGCGTAGACTTCCTGCATTTGCAGGGTTTCCTCCTGCGCTTCCCCGGCGGTGGCGTGGGCGGTGTGGCCCTCCTGCCAAAGGAACTCGGCCGTGCGGAGGAAGAGACGGGTGCGCATCTCCCAGCGCACGACGTTGGCCCACTGATTGACCAGCAGGGGCAGGTCGCGGTAGCTGGTGATCCAGTCGCGGTAGGTGTTCCAGATAATGGTTTCGGAGGTGGGGCGGACGATGAGTTCCTCCTCCAGTTTAGAGGTGGGGTCAACGATGACGCCTTCGCCGTTGGGGTCGTTCATCAGGCGGTGGTGGGTCACTACGGCGCATTCCTTGGCGAAACCCTCGATGTGCGCGGCTTCTTTACTGAGGAAAGACTTGGGGATGAAGAGGGGAAAGTAGGCGTTCTGGTGGCCCGTTTCCTTGAACATGTCATCGAGCTGCCGCTGCATCCGTTCCCAAATGCCGAAACCGTACGGTTTGATGACCATACAGCCGCGAACGGCTGAGTTACTGGCCAGGTTGGCGTTCTTTACAATGTCCAGATACCACTGGCTGTAATCTTCTTCTCTGGGGGTAACCGCGCTTGCCATATTTAAACTATATCTTGTGGATCAACGTTTTATGTGGGCGGGGCCGCGGGTCCGGTGATTTGATTGAAAGGATTGGTATCGTTACCAAACGTTGCTTTTCACGTCTTAACTCTGAACCTACGTTCGCGCCAAATAAAGCCGTCTGGCTGCTGGGAAAGTTACTTTTTCAGTCGTCAGGAAGCGTTTTAACGCTTATTTTCCGGCTTTAAGCTCTCCTTAACCAAACGGAGGGCACAAAAGTACTACTTTCGACATTGTAATAAGTGGCAGACTCACGAATTACATTAAACTAACAAATTATGCGTAAGCAAAATCTCTTTACAACGGCACTCGGTCTTCTGGCCCTGCTGTTCATCGCTTCTCCGGTTTCAGCCCAGTATGACGATGTATATTACAATCCCAGCGACTTTAACGAAACGGAATACACCACGTCTTCCGATGCATCCGATTACTACGACGACGAGGCATATGCTTCTACCGAAGAGGATTCGTATGATTACGACGACGATGCGTACGATTACCAGTACAGCAGCCGTATCCGTCGCTTCCGTCGCCCCTACACCGGGTTCAGTTACTACGATCCCATCTACGCCAATGCCGGCTATTACAATCCCCGCTACTTCGGTGGTGGTACAACCGTACTGATCTATAATACGGGCTACAATCCTCGTTATGCTTTCGGCAACGGTTTCAATAGCCGCCGTGGCTTTGGCTGGAACAACGGTTTCAACCGTGGCTTTGGCTGGAACAACGGTTTCAACCGCGGCTTCGGCTGGAACAACGGTTTCAACCGCGGCTTCGGCTCGCCCTGGAATAACGGCTTTAACCGTTTCGGCGGTGGCGGCTTTAACAACTTCGGCGGAGGTTTCAATAGTTTTGGTGGTGGTTATGCTTGCCCTGCCCCATCATTCGGCAACAATAACATCCGTTATAACACTGTTGCGGCCACAGCCGCATCTAACCGTACCCGTACTGCGGTACCTCGTGCATCGTCTACTTCTATAGCCAACCGTATTAACCGTACGAGCACTACCCGCTCTACCAATACGCCGCAATCGGCCGTTGGTCGCTCTACCCGTGGTACCAGCCGCACGGCAACCCGTGCTTCGAACCGGCCAACCACTACCCGTGCCACCGGCCGCAGCCAGACGACGCGTTCTTCTTCCGCTGCGCGCAGCAGCCGCGGAACCAACGGCACGCGCATTGATCGTAGTCGTACGACGGTTCGTCCTTCCGCTACCCGCTCTACCCGCTCCGCTACACCAAGCCGTTCTACCCGTAGCCGCTCCGTTACTCCGAGCCGCTCTACGCGTTCACGCAGCTATACCCCTAGCCGCAGCACCCGTTCGCGTTCAGTTGCTCCCAGCCGCCGCTCAACGCGCAGTTACTCGCCCAGCCGGAGTACGCGTTCTGCTTCTCCGAGTCGTTCGACGCGTAGCTACAGCCCCAGCCGGAGCACACGTTCTGCTTCCCCAAGCCGCAGCACCAGCTCCCGTAGCTCCAGCCGCGGACGTGGAGGACTGTAACGATGTCGGTGTAATGTAAATCACGACAACCAAATACTGTCGAAAGCCACATAGAGTGGGCGTGCCGTTTGGTGCGTCCACTCTTTTTATATCCACTAAAGTGGAATAACTTTTAAAGAAATAATCGAGTAAACGGTAGCGAAAAGACCGGCGGATTAAATTTATCCAAAGCGCCCAGCTGAATAGAAATTGACCCTAATCACCTGCTCTTGAATAGCGAATACGAAGACGGTATTTCGTAAATAACCGACAACTGACGACCAATAATGATTGGGCAACTGGTAACCACTTACTTAAACCAGTTCAGTATACCCGACTTTTTTACTTCCTCAACGGGGGCGGGAATACTAATGGGCGGTAGCCACTCAGATGGTTTACGTACGGGTATTCTTATCGGTGGGGTCGGCATCATTTTAACGATCAGGGCAGCGGGCGGCGTATTTCGATCGCGGGGATCATACGGTAAGTATTCGCTGATGCCGAAGAAGAAGATTTCGTCATCGACCGATAGCGTGTCGAACTCTCCCCGGTTGCTCCAGACTAATAGTTGATCGACGGGAAGGTCGTGGCGCGCGGCTACCTGACGTAAGGTCGTATCCCGACTGTCCACAAAAGTCTTGAACTGTGAGTAATGTCCGTCGGTAGCGACGTCTCCATCGCTAAGCAGAGGGTTAGTCCAGGGTAGCAGCACCGCGGTTTCCGCCTGACTTTGAGGGTGAAGATCGAGGTAGGTACGCATGGCGGGCATAACTCTTTTAGGTAAGCGCAGACGATGACCGCCCGGCATTCCCGGCAGGTACCCCCTCAGGTACTGCGCGTTGAGTTCCAAAACGATGTCTGGCCGCAGACCAGTTACCTGGATGACGCGGTGCAGACTCAGTTTACGGTAAACCGTAATGGCCTCCGTCATCTGTAAATCGAGTTCCATCGGTGCGGGCGCAATGTCATGTTCGTGGTGAAAAGCCATGAGGTAGGCGGCGGCGATGATGTTGGGCAGGTAGTTGCGGGTTTCGCGGGGCAGATGCTTTCGGATCGACCAGTAATCCTTTTTTTTACTGCGGGTTCTGCGCAGGGCTTTATTTACGTTGCCGGGGCCGCAGTTATAGGCGGCCAGCGCCAACGACCAGTCTTCGTAGCGGTTGAACTGCAACTGCAGGTACTCCAGGCCGGCGGCGCAGCCGAGTTCGGGGTCGAGCCGTTCATCCAGCGACTCGGTTACGATCAGGCCGTGTTCGCGGGCGGTACCCGGCATCAGCTGCCAGAGGCCACCGGCACCGACGCGGCTGGTGGCGAAGGGGCGCAAGGCGCTTTCCTGAATGGTGACGTATTTGAGACCCAGTGGCATACCGGCAGCGGCTAGTTGCTCTTCGAAGATGGGAAAGTACCTGGCGGACCGGGAAAGGAGTCGGGTGGAGGTACGGGGCCAGTTCTCGGTGTAGTTGATGATGCGGCGGCGCACCACGTCGTCCAGCCGGTGCTCCATAATGGAACTATCGAGCAGCACAAGCCGGGCTTTCATCAGGGAATCGGTGGATTCAATGATGTAATCGGCCAGCACCTCACCCGGGGTAGCGGCGCGAGCCGTAGCGGGAAGGCAGGATAGTAGTAGTAAAAGAAGCAGGGATGAAAAACGCAAATATTTTCAGAAGTAGTTGAACCACAAGATAGGAAACCGGCGCTGAATAATCCCCCCCATGATCGGGTTGTCGGGCCATAATATTCTACTAACTGGCATTTGTACGCATAAGAAGTCGGGCTGCATCCCAAAAGACACCGTTAACCGATCGGATAAAGAGGATATTAATCTGATCGGACAACCCGATCACTCCCGATTCATGCCGGCCAGCACCGCCTGTGCCGCCCACGTCCGGTTGTTCGCCTGCTTCAGGACCAATGATCTGGTGCTATCGATCACACCGTCGCTTACCACTACGTTACGACGTACGGGTAGACAGTGCATGAAGTAGGCGTCGTTGGTGAGCGCCATTTTCTTTTCGTCAACGACCCAGCCGGGCAGATCAGTAATAGCTCCATAATCTTCGTAAGCCGACCAATTCTTAGCGTAAATAAAATCGGCTCCGGCGAAGGCGGCTTCCTGGTCGTGGGTGATAAGGTTTTTGGGCGCGAACGCAGGTGCCAGGTCGAACCCCTTCGGATTGGCAACGACGAGGTCGACCTCGCCCCAGGCGAGCATCCATTCTGCGAAGCTGTTCGCTACGCACTGGGGCAGGCGGCGCGGATGAGGAGCCCAGGTCAGTACCACCTTAGGGCGGGCGCTCTTGCGGTGCTCGGCGATGGTGACGCAGTCGGTAAGGCTCTGCAAAGGATGGCGGGTGGCCGACTCCATACTGACTACCGGTACCGAGGCGTACTCGACGAATGCCTTCATGATGCGGTCTTCGTAGTCGGCGGCTTTATCGGTCAGGGAGGGGAAGGAGCGGACGCAGAGGATATCGCAGTACTGGCTCAGCACCCCGGCGGCTTCACGGACGTGCTCGGCGGTGTTACCGTTCATCACCGTGCCGTCTTCGAACTCTATGCCCCAGCCACCGGAGGCATCGTAGGTGATCACGTCGTAGCCTAACTGACGGGCGGCCTTCTCGGTGCTCATCCGGGTACGTAGGCTGGAGTTGAAGAAGAGGTTGATAACCATCTTTTGCTGGCCCAGGTGATGGCTGCCGAAGGGATCGGCTTTATGGGCACGGGCCTTTACAATCAGGGCGTTGATGTCGGGTACGTCGGCGGCGGAGAGAAACTGTTTCATACTGTTCGGCAAGCTACAGCCTGCGTTTTCGTTTAGCAAGCAACTGTTGCTTTGGTATCGGTCTTTGACGTAGTGAGCTGCGGTATTAGGCGGCATTAAGATCGACGGGTAAATACAACAAACTGTCCTGCAAGAGATCATAGGTGTAAGCGTGCACAGCTTGTAGCGCATCCTTATCTGAGGAAGCATAGTTTTCAAGCACTTCGCTTTCGGACCAACCATTCGCCAATCGTCCAACAATAAATTCAACCGAAAGGCGGGTACCTTTTACTACAGGCTTACCTGAAAGGATCGCAGGGTCGGAAACGATATATTCTTTCCAGTTCATTGAATTTCTTTTTTAAAACGTAAACAGCTACATCCTAGTTGCAAGTTTATCACAGTTCATAATACGCCACCGTAGGAAACACCTCATAAAACGGATGCAACAACCGCGACCACTCCAAGTACTCCACGCTCCGGCGAAAACCTTCGGTATGATCCGTTTTGCGCTCCCACTCGATGAGGAGCAGAAACTCCCCCGGCGCATCCACCCTGGGCAGCAGACGGCACGAATGACAGCCCGGTTGCTCTTGCACCAGCGGCCGCACCTCTTCAAAAGCTTTCCGGTAGGCAGTTGTCCGATCAGGAGCAACGGTGATGTGTACATGCTCGAGGATCATGCGGGAACCAACGCTTCTTTGAAGGCGGTAATCAACGCATCACACTGCGCCCGCGTCACGTTGAGCGGCGGCAGCAGGCGGATCGTGTTGGGGTCTTTACTGGAACCGGTGAAGACCGCCTGCTCGAAGAGCAGCTTTTTGCGTAGCGGGGCGATCGGCTCCGTCATTTGCAGCCCGATCATCAGCCCGTAGCCCCGCACATCGGTGAACAGACCGGTAGCGGCGAGTTGCTCCATGAGGTAAGCGCCCTGCCTTTTGGCGTTGGTCAGCAGGTCTTCGTTTTTCAGTACATCTAGGACGGCAATGCCCGCCGCGCAGGCCAGGTGACTACCCCCGTAAGTGGTGCCTAACATCCCCTTCCACGGCTTGATGGACGGATGCACGAGAATGCCGCCCAGCGGAAAACCGTTGCCCATCCCCTTGGCCATGCAAACGATGTCGGGTTGCACCTCCGAATGTTGAAACGCAAAGAATTTGCCCGTGCGCCCGTAGCCGGACTGAACCTCGTCCAGGATCAGCAACGCACCGTTGGCGTGGCATAATTCGGGCAGGGCTTCCAGAAATTCAGGGGTGGGGACGTAGATGCCGTGAACGCCCTGAACGCCTTCGATAATGAGGGCGGCAACGTCACCCTTTGCCAGTTCCCGCTCCACTGCTTCCAGATCGTTGAGGGATAGAAAAGTGACGGGATAGTTGCGATTGATCGGGGCCTTGATCTTGTCGTTGTCCGTAGCGTTTACGGCGGCGGAGGTGCGGCCGTGGAAGGCTCCCCGGAAGGCCAGTATCCGGCTGCGGTCGGTATGGAAACTCGCCAGTTTCAGCGCGTTTTCGTTGGCCTCCGCGCCGCTGCTGACCAGAAACAATCCGTAATCGTCTAACCCGGAGAGTGCTCCGAGTTTGTCGGCCAGTTCCTGCTGCAGGGGGTTTACAACGCTATTGCTGTAAAAGCCGAGTTTACCGAGCTGGGCCGTAATTTTGTCTACGTAGTGTGGGTGAGAATGACCGATCGACATTACAGCGTGGCCACCGTAGAAGTCGAGGATTTCCCGGTCATTTTCATCATAAACGTAAGCGCCCTTACCGCGCATGGGTTGTAGATCGTAGAGGGAGTAGACATTGAAGAGGTTCATGGTTCGTTGTTAACTCGTCGGCCGAGCAAGGCTCGGCCGACGAGTGATTTTCAAGATTATCGGGTAATTTCCACTCCGCCATTTGCAGGATGATTAAAAGTTTTTCAACGGGTGCTTATTTACAGCCCGACCCGCTCGACCGATGAGCCAAACTGCGTAAGGCTTGAAGAATGAGCTAGAACATCCCGGCTTTAAGCCGGAGTCCGGTATCCTCCCTCAGGCCCAAAGCAAGGTTCATATTTTGTACCGCCTGTCCGGAAGCCCCCTTCAGCAGGTTGTCGATCATGGAAATTACCAGGGCTTTATCGTCGTGTTTTTCCACAAAAACAAGTCCTTTATTGGTATTGATGACCTGCTTGAGATCGGGGTTGCAATCCGTGACGTGGGTGAAAGCCGCGTCCTGGTAGAAGTCGTGGAAGACTCGTTGAAGTTCATCTTCCGTGGCGTCGGTTTGTACGTAGGTCGTCACGAAGATGCCGCGGGCGAAGGGACCGCGCAGGGGCAGGAAGTTCAGGCCTGCGGCATTGGGCCGGCCGAGTATCTGTACGTTGCGTCCAATTTCGTTGAGGTGCTGGTGCGTGAAAGCTTTGTAGACCGAGACGTTGGCGTTGCGCCAGCTGAAGTGAGTCGTTGGCAGCGGTTTTTGGCCTGCGCCGGTACTGCCCGTCATGCCATTGATGTGTACATCGCCGTTGGCCATGCCCGCTTTCACCAGGGGCAGCAGGGCGAGCTGAATGGCGGTGGCGAAGCAGCCGGGGTTGGCGATGCGTTTAGCGCCTTTAGTTGCTTCCCGGTTTATCTCCGGGAGGCCGTAGACCCAGTCATCGGCCATCCGGTAGTCGGTGCTCAGATCGATGATCACGGTTTTGGGGTCGAGTCCGGTGGCTTCTACCCAGTCTTTGCTGCGGCCGTGGCCCATGCAGAGAAAGACGGCATTCAGTTCTTGCACTGCACCCGCGTCCGCGCCCGAAAACATCAGGTCCGTTTCTCCGACCAGGTCGGTATGGACCGCGTGTACGGGTTTGCCCACCTGGCTTTCGCTCTGTACGAGGGTGATTTCCACCGCGGGGTGGTTGAGGAGGATGCGGAGGAGCTCGCCGGCGGTGTAGCCGCCTCCACCGATGATGCCTGTTTTGTACTTCATGGTTTCTTTTTGCACGGTGTGCGTTCTCCCCGGACTGCGCTCGTGCTACGCACTTTGCTTCGTCCGGGGTTACGGTAGGTTGGACTCCTACGGGGTCTTTTGGTTAACGGCGTTGCGGATGCGGCCGGGCACGCTGAGTATCTTGGTGAAACCGCGCACGTCTTCGCCGCTCCAGCCTTTATTCATCTCACCGTAAGCACCGAAACCGGCCCCCAGGAGGTCGTTGGGGGAGGTGATACCGTTGAGTTCATAACGGTGCGGGTGCAGGGTGACGTGAACGGTGCCGTTGACGGTACCCTGCGAGTTTTCCAGAAAGGCCTCCACGTCGCGCATCACGGGGTCGAGGAACTGGCCCTCGTGCAGCATCATGCCGTACCAGTTGCTGAGTTGTTCCTTCCAGAAAAGTTGCCATTTGCCGAGGGTATGCTTCTCCAGCAGGTGATGGCCCTTAATGATGAGCACGGCGGCGGCGGCGGCAAAACCGACCCGGCCCTTGATGCCGATGATGGTGTCGCCGACGTGGGTATCCCGCCCGATGCCGTAGGGGGCGGCCAGGGCCTCCAGTGCCTTGATGGCGGCTACCGGGGAAGCGAAGGACTCACCGTTGAAGCCGACGAATTCTCCCCGCACGAAATCAAGATCGATGGTGCGGGCTTCAATTTCTGTTACCGGCACCGGCCAGGCATCTTCCGGTAGGGATTTGTGGCTGGTAAGCGTCTCCGCGCCGCCGACGGAGGTTCCCCACAGGCCGGCGTTGATGCTGTAAGTGCCCTTCTTTTCCGGCCAGGCCAGGCCGTGCTCGGCCAGATAGTCCACCTCTTCCTGGCGGCTGAGTTGCCCGTCGCGGATGGGGGTGATGATCTCCAGCTCTTTACCGCTGAGTTCGAAGGCCAGATCGAAACGAACCTGGTCGTTGCCGGCCCCGGTCGATCCGTGAGCTACGCCGTCGGCGGCGATCTCCACGGCGTAGCGGGCCACGCTCATGGCCTGGAACATCCGCTCGGCGCTCACGCTCATCGGGTAGGTCTGGTAGCGCAGGCAGTTGCCGTACACGAGGTAGCGGATGCACTCTTTGTAGTAGTCGCCGGTTACGTCGACGCGATTATAACTGGCGGCGCCGAGCGCGCGGGCGCGGGCTTCCATCTCCACGATCTCCGCATCGGAAAACCCGCCGGTATCGACGGTCAGGGCATGGACTTCGTACCCCATATCGTGGGTAAGATATTTAATGCAGTAGCTCGTATCAAGGCCGCCGGAGTAGGCGAGCACGATCTTTTTCATGGCTGTTTATTGTAGTTAATTAAAGTGGGTGCTCATCCTTCTACGATCATATCGGAAAGGTCGATCTCCATCCGCCGCACCTCGTTGGCCGAAGGGGCCATCATGGCGGTACACAGGCACATTTGCCGTTCGTTGCGGGTCAGGATGTCAACGTTGGGGCAGGAGTTGCAGCCGGCCCAGAAGGCATCGTCTTGGGTGAGTTCGGAGAAAGTTACCGGTTTGTAGCCGAGGTCGGAGTTGATCTTCATTACCGGCAGGCTGGTGGTAATACCGAAGATGCGCGCGTCGGGGAACAGCGTTCGGGAAAGGTTGAAGATGGCCGCCTTGATCTTGCGGGCCAGGCCGTGGCGCCGGAATTTCGGATTCACAATGAGGCCGGAGTTGGCCACGTACTCGCCGTGGCTCCAGGTTTCGATGTAGCTGAATCCTCCCAGCTCACCGTCCACCAAGGCGACGATGGCTTTGCCGGACCTGATCTTCTCCGCAACGTATTCGGGCTTGCGGGTAGCGATGCCGGTGCCGCGTGCTTTGGCCGACTCGGCCATGAGGTCACAAATAGCCTGTGCGTAAACGGCGTGCCCCGGCTGGGCAACGTGAATCTGAATCTGCATAATAAGGGAGGAAATGGGGAAGGGGAAAAGAAGGGAGGGTATCGATACTGCCCGGTCAACGAAAAGCTGCGGGCGCTCCCGGTCCCGACGCGGTCGGGAGGGAAGCTCACTTGATCCTGATGATCCTTCGCCTGGCTCGGCGGATGATGGGCGATACGCTTTTCATTGCCACAAAGGTAAGCGTGATTCACCTGCCGGCACAAATCCGACGAGCCTTTTTAGGCGCGGCCGCAGGTGCGTAGAAGGTTGTTAGGCAGTGTAAAAACGCGGCGATCGTTTTTCGGCGCGAGTGATCCGAAGTGCGCGGTCCCCGTCAAACCGGCTGGCGGGCCATCTCCGGGGCCACCATCCGCAACCCGGCGAAGGAATTCTTTGCGCCCAATCTTTCTTCGCACCCGCGTTCGCGCCGTAGAATGCGCTACAGCTCCGCTGAGGTTATCTTTGCGCGTATGCATAAGTCAGGTTTTGTAAACATCATCGGTCGGCCCAACGCCGGCAAGTCTACCCTCATGAACGGCCTGATCGGCGAGCGCATGAGCATCATTACGGCCAAGCCGCAAACGACGCGCCACCGCATTTTCGGCATCGTAACCGGCGAGGATTTTCAGATTGTCTTTTCCGATACCCCCGGTGTAATTGAAGATCCTCACTATAAGATGCAGGAGATGATGAACCGCTACGTGAATACGACTTTCGAGGATGCGGACCTGATGATCTACCTTATCGATCCCCAGGAAGAATACAGCGAAGACGACCTGCTGGTAGGTAAGCTGCGTCATAATAAGGTACCGCTCTACCTGGTGTTTAACAAAGCCGACATCACCAGCTCAACAAAACTGAAGGAGCTGCAAAAACAGTTCAAAAAGTGGATCAAACCCGAAAAGGTATTTATGATCTCCGCCCTAAAGGGAGACGGTGTACCCGAACTGCTGGACGCCATCAAAGCCCAACTGAAGGAAGGGCCGAAGTACTTCCCCGACGAGCAACTGACCGACCGCAGCGAACGCTTCTTCGTCTCCGAGATCATCCGCGAACAGATCCTGGAGCAGTACCACCAGGAAATCCCGTATTCCGTGGAAGTCGACATTGAGTCCTTTCAGGATAGTCAGACGAAGGACGGCGCGGACCTGGCCCGTATCAGTGCCCTGATCTACGTGTCCCGCAAAAGCCAGAAACCGATCCTGATCGGCAAAGGGGGAAAGGCCATCAAGGAACTCGGCTCCCAGGCCCGCAAGCGGATGGAGGAGTTTTTGCAGCGTAAAGTCTTTTTGGAACTACACGTAAAAATCCGCGAAGACTGGCGCGACGATGAAGACCAGCTGAAGCGTTTCGGCTACGAAAGATAATCGGGTGTTCAAACGGGCAGAATTTCACGTTACATACCAACTTTACGGTTTAAATACAACATACCGTATCTTTCGTTTGTCTTAGTGACAAGTAAACTACAATCCGAGCAACATGACAAGTCTTACTACTCAGGAAGTTACCGTAAGTGCGGACAGCGTTTACCAGCAGCAGTACAGCGCGCCGGTGAAGTCTCAATACGTGTACGCCTACACCATCCGGATTGAAAACAACGGCCCCCGACCGGTGAAGTTACTCAGCCGCGCCTGGGAGGTAATCGACGCAACCGGTGCCCGCCGGTTGGTGGAAGGGGAGGGCGTAGTGGGTCAGCAGCCCCTGATCTTGCCGGGCCAGTACCACGAGTACACCAGTTGGGTGCAGTTCGAGACGCCCATCGGGGCCATGCGCGGCAGTTACGTGATGCAGCGTACCGACAGCTACGGTCGGGGAGATCTGTTCCAGGTAGAAGTACCCAAATTCCTGCATCTGGCACCGGAGACTCTAAACTAATAACAGGGTCCACCGACGCTCCGGACTTTTAGCTTGATATTTCTCGCATCAACGGCATTAGCATAAATTTGACACAGTCACCACTACGTCTTAGCCTTGCCGCCCTGAAGAAGACCGGCGCTTGATACCGGATTAAAGGAAAATCCTTGCGTTATAGATTTTCTACGCATTGTGCCGCAGCATCTATCTTACCGCCGGTGTGCGCTTCAATTTTGTGGCGCTTCGAAGGCGCTTATTCCGGAATTAGTATCAAAAGTTCTCGCCCGAATATGCGCAACCCGGTCCGCTGTTCACTACATTTCTGCTGTTCTTACCTCACCGCGCAGGACGATTTTTCGTCCGTTCTCCCCATCGTTATTATCGAAATCCTGCCGGGAGAGATTCCGGATGAACACCAGGTGACGGCCCGTATGGGTTATTGTCATCAACGGCAACGGAGAGCGTAAGCGGTTGAAGGAAGAGCGGAACGAATACAGTGGCCGAATGGAGGCCGTTATATCGCTCGTTAGCCGACCAAAATTTTGCAACGCTCAGCCACTAAGTCGAGCAATTATTCCTCCTCCGAACGCCCCGGCTCCAACCAGAAGTTGTTGATTCCCTCACCGGGAATCAGGCGGACTTCCCGCGCGTTCAGCAGTTCCAGCAAACCGAGAAACGTAACAATGGCGTGAATGCGGGTTTTACAAACGCTGAAAATATCGGTGAAGCTGGGGCGGGACTTTCCAAACTGAGCGGCTCCGATCATCTCCATGATCCGGGTCTGCTGATCTTCGATGGAATGACTGAACTGGGCGATCTCGTGAATCACCGGCCGGTCGTTGCGCTCCTCCATCTTTTTCAGCAGGCGCTCGTAAGCCTTCAGAAGTTTGAACAGGGTAACGCTTTCCAGCTCTACGTCCACCAGAGCGCGGGTGGCGAGCTGGGCGAGTTCGTCGGTAACGTTGCCCCGGTAATTGCGCATGCCCCGCGCGGTTTCCAACTGGCGCAGTTCTTCCAGAACGGATTTGTAGCGTTTGTATTCCAGCAGGCGGGCGACCAGTTCTTCGCGCGGATCGATCTCGTTGCCCTCCTCGTCCAAAGGCTTGCGGGGGATGAGCATCTTGGCCTTGATGCGGCATAGCGTAGCGGCTACGAGTACGAACTCGCTGGCCAGGTCGATGTCCATCCGCTCCGCCTGGCGCATATACGCCAGAAAATCGTCGGTAACCGTAGATATCGGAATATCATAAATATCCAGCTCGTCCCGCTCGATGAAAAAAAGCAGGAGATCGAAGGGGCCTTCGAACTGGGGGAGCTTGATGGTATATCCGGCCATGGCGCGAAGGTAGTCAGTCGGGGGTCAAATAGTCGATAGTCCGGCAGGCATAAGTCTGCGGTCATGCTACCGGAGAGTTCCGGGCATTAGTAGGCAAGGAGGTCCGTAATTGCCCTGGTCAGCCGCCCCTCCGGCAGGTAGTCCGCCTCCAGTGCCGCCGCGAAGGGTATCGGTGTGTCCAGGGCCGCGAGCCGGCGCACCGGTGCGTCGAGGTGCTCGAAGCAATGTTCCCCGATCCAGGCGGCGAGCTCGCCGCCGAAGCCGCCCGTTAGGCTGGCCTCGTGGAGGAGGAGGGCGCGGGAGGTTTTTTTAACCGTCGCGGCAAGGGTGTCGTAATCAAGTGGAGCGAGGGTGCGCAGATCGATGATCTCGGCGTCTACGCCCAGCTGATCCACCGCCGTTCTGGCCCAGTGAACGCCCATACCGTAGGTGATGATGCTCATTTCTTTTCCGGGACGGACTATGGCGGCCTTGCCGATCTCGGTGTGGTAGTAGCCGGTGGGTACGGCGCCGCTCAGGCTGCGGTAAAGGGCTTTGTGCTCGAAGAAAAGGACTGGGTTGGGGTCGGCCAGCGCGGCGATGAGCAGCCCCTTAGCGTCGGCCGGGTTGCTGGGGTAAACGATCTTGAGGCCCGGCACGGAGGTGAACCATGCCTCCATCGTCTGGCTGTGGTAGGGCCCGGCCCCGACACCGCCGCCAACGGGTAGGCGTACGGTCACGTCGGCATTCTGGTTCCAACGGTAATGCTGTTTGGCGAGGTTATTAACGATCTGGTTGAAGCCGCAGGTCACGAAGTCACCGAACTGCATTTCCACCATGGCTTTGCCTCCGGCGATGCTCAGCCCCAGCCCGATCCCGATAATGGCGCTTTCGCACAGCGGGGTATTGCGGACGCGCTCGGCGCCGAACTCCTCCATGAAACCGTCGGTGATCTTGAAGACACCCCCGTAGTCGGCAATATCCTGGCCCATCAGTACGAGGTCGTCATGGTGGCGCATCCCTTCGCGGAGGCCGTCGGAGATGGCGTCGATCAGGCGCATTTCGGTACGGTTTCCGTTTGGCGCGAACGTAGGTGCGGAGGCGGTTGGAGGAGCAAAAAGGTCCCCCAGCTCCCGGCCGACGTCTCCCGTGGTTGTGGGCATGGCCTCCGCTGCCTTGAGGGCAGTATCGATCTCTTTTTTGATTTGTTTTTCAAGGGCTTTGCGGGCGCTTTGCGTCAACCATTTTTTTCGGAGGAGGTGATCGGCAAAATTGTTGAGCGGGTCGCGGGCCGTCCAGGCTGCGATCTCGTCTTCGGGGACGTACTTCACGCCGCTGGCTTCCTCGTGGCCGCGCACCCGGTAGGTGAGGCATTCGAGGAGGACGGGCTCGGGTTTTTCCCGCATCCCGGCGGCGAGCCTGGAGACCGTTTCGTAGACCTCCAGAACGTTGTTGCCGTCGATGGTGAGCGACTTCATGCCGTAGCCCGCGCCCCGGTCGGCCAGCTGCTTGCAGGCGTACTGCTCGGAAACCGGGGTGGAGAGGCCCCAGCCGTTGTTCTCCACCACGAAGATGACCGGCAGTTTCCAGACGGAGGCGGTATTGAGGGCCTCATGGAATTCTCCCTGGCTGGTGCCCCCGTCGCCCGTGAAGGCGAGGCTGACTTTCTTTTCGCCCAGCAGTTTGTGCCGCAGGGCCACGCCCGCCGCCAGGCTCAGCTGCGGGCCGAGATGGGAGATCATTCCCACGATCTTATGCTCCTGGCTGCCGAAATGAAAACTGCGGTCGCGGCCCCGGGTAAAACCACCGGGCTTGCTCTGCCACTGGGCAAAGAGACGTTCCAGTGGTACCCGTCGGGTGGTGAACACTCCGAGGTTGCGGTGCATGGTAAACAGGTATTCGTCGTCATTCAGCGCCGCCGCGCACCCGACGCTGATCGCCTCCTGACCGATACCCGCAAACCATTTGGAGATGACGCCCTGGCGGAGCTGCTTGAGCATTTTCTCCTCGATCAGACGGGGACGAAGGAGGTGTTCGAACAAGGTCAGTTGGATGGCCTTTTTTGTTTTGTACTTGGTGTAGCTCAGCGAGGGGAGTGTGGTGTTGGTCATGGCGGATGGTGACGGGGCGGGTTAAAGCCCCGGATCGGGTACGACACTGCGCGCCGTAAACCGACCCGGGATGGAAGCGGGTAGCATCCCGATAAGATGCGTGGATGAGGCGAAGTTAGGGGTTTTGTCTTTTGGACAGTTAGTGGTGCTCGGGTGGTGTTTGCACACCGGGAGCAAGCCATCTGAAAAGTAAATGCCCCGAGCAGCCGACGGCGCGCTCAGGGCAATTACTCTAAAATTTAACTTCAACGTCTGATCAGAACGGCAGATCGTCAGAAGCTTCCGCGGTAGGCTCATCCGTAGTGGAGGCCGTGGGGAAGTCGGAGAAACTTTCGGCGGCAGCGGCCGGCTTGGCGGCATCACCACCGGCACCGGCTACTTTCTCGACGCGCCAGGCATTTAGGTTGGTGAAGTACTTCTCCTGCCACTGGCGGCCCCGGAGATCGAAATGCACCTTGATCTCGTCACCCTCGTTGTACTCATCGATGATGGCGGTACGGTCCTGGGTGGTCTGAAACTTGACGAAGTTATCGTACTGTCCACCGTCGTTGGCTTTAATAACGAAGTCGCGTACGCGGAAGGATTCTCCCTTGGTCTCGGTCTCGTATTTTTTGACGAGGGTTCCGGTGATTTCGTAAGACATGCTCTGTTGTTTTTTGTTGTTGTTTGGGGCGACAAAAATACGTAATTTGTTGTTAAGCCACCAGCTTTTAAACCGATTTGTAGATCTCAGGTGCCGTTAGTACCGCAGTTGTAGCTAAATACCGTCAGAGGCTTTTGCATGTTCGCCAATCTTGAACGATATTATGGTCCGGTATCCTACCTGCACACCAATTCCCTTTATAACGATGGAAAATATTTTACTCCTTTCCTGCCTCTTGTTAGGGGCACTTTTTACCAGTTGCCTCGAAGAAGATCCCGGTCTGGATGACATGGACTCCGTGCGCGAACTCACCAACTACGAGACGGTAATGAACGGCAGCGGCTTGCCCCGCGAAATTGAGATCCGTAACGCTGTTTACACCAATAGCAAAAACGGCGAAACAAAGGAAGTATCCCTGGGTCATGTCACTATGAGGTTTTCCCCGTGCGCCGACGCCTGGTGCCGGGCCCGTACCGACGACTGCGGAGCCTCCGCCAACCTGGATTACCTGTACGAAGAGGGCAGTGAGGGAAGTACCATCGCCTTTCGTGACCTGGCGTTCGTACCCACCTTCAGAGACTGGGCCGCCACCGCCGTTTTTCGTTTCGACCGGGAGGGTGCCGAACTCGAATTTAACTGTACTGACTGCGACGGGGAGACAAGTGAAGGGTTCGTGTACACCGATCGTAAGATCATCACCCGGGTGATTGAATAATACGCTTTCCCCTTACACACCAAAATTTTCGTCGTTCCCCCGCTTCACAACCGAAGCGGGGGAACGACGTTTAAGGGGTGTGTTACTACCATTGCATTTTTGATCACTCCACGATTTTTCCGCCATGACCCTTTTTGATTTTACCCCCGATTCCGACATTCGTAACTGGCGCACCGTTGACGACACGGTGATGGGCGGCCGCTCCGCCGGCAATTTCCGGATTAACGAAGACGGTCACGGCGAGTACAGCGGGTACGTCTCATTGGAGAATAACGGTGGCTTCAGCTCCCTGCGATACCGGATGCCAACCATTCGCATCGAAGGCCTGACGACAGCCGTGATTCGCCTGAAGGGGGACGGTAAACGCTACCAGTTCCGGACCAAGACGGGCGATCAGGATCGCTACTCCTACGTTGTTCATTTTCAAACGTCCGGAAAATGGGAAGAGATCGAGCTGGACCTGAGAACGATGAAGCCGAAGTTCAGAGGACGGGCACTGGAGATGGAAGACTACCCGGCGGAGATGCTTTCGGAAATAGCCATTCTGATCGGTAATAAGGAGGAGCAGGACTTTCGGTTAGCGCTGGACTGGATTGAATTGAAGTAAACGTAGGGCAAACCATATATTACCTTTCCGCCAATCCCGTCCTCCATGCGACAGCTTATTTCTTTGCTCTTCCTGTTCCTTCTTTGCACCTGCGACCCCGCCTCCGACCTACGAACAGCCGAAGCGTCAGCCAGCCAGGTGGCCACCGCCGCCCGTCACGAGTGGCCCCGGGAAAAACCCATCAAATTCTTTTTGGATTCCGATACGGCCAACGAGATCGATGACCTGTTCGCCATCGCTTTTTTGCTTAGTGGCGAGCACCCGCAAATCGACTGGCTCGGCCTCAGTTCCGCCCAGTGGTTCCACGTGTGGAGTGGTGATAGTACCGTGTACCAAAGTCAGCAACTGAACGAAGAGTTGCTTACCCTGGCCAACCGGATGGACTTGCCGCACCCCCTCGGCGCCGACGTCATCATGGGCAAGCCCTGGGGAGACTACGACGCGCGCGACAGCCCCGCCGCCCGGCAGATCATCGACCACGCCATGGCGCTGCCCCCCAAGGAGAAAATGGTGGTGATGAGCATCGGGGCGGCCACCAACCTGGCTTCCGCCATCGCACTACAGCCGGAAATAGCGGAAAGAATTGTGGCTTATACCCTCGGGTTTCGCTACGACTTCGGCGGTAAATTCTGGAATAAAGACGAGTTTAATATCCGCCGCGACCTCAACGCCGCCAACTATCTGCTCAACGCCGAAGGGTTGGAACTACACGTGATGCCGATCTCGGTCGCCATCAAGTACACCTGGGAACGCGGTCGCACCTTCCGGAATCTGACCCCGGGGGAAGAAATGGGTGCCTACCTGCGCCGGCGCTGGGAAAAGCACGCGCCGGATGCCGGCGAATGGACGATGTGGGACGTGGCGTTGCTGCAAGCCTTCCTGACCCCGGACCGGGCTGCGGAGATCAGCGTCGTAACGCCCCCGGAGAACACCCGGCGGTCGGTATGGATGTATGATGACATCGATGCGGCGGGGATGGAAAAGGACTTTTGGGCGCGGGTTGGCGGCTTGAACGAACGATGAATGTATCGTGAATAACCGCGCAATCCGGGGAGAATCCCGCACCGGACGCGGACAGCGTGCGGGTAAGCTGAATACCTTTACTCTTGCGTTTCTGAACCCGAAGGCGGAAGAATCAATACCTTGTCCATTCATGACCCTCCACTCGAAACTCCCGCAGGTCGGCACCACCATCTTCACCCAAATGTCGCAAATGGCCATGCGGCACGACGCCATCAACTTGTCCCAGGGCTTCCCCGATTTCGAGGTGGACCAGCGGCTGAAAGACCGGATCAACCACTACGTTCAGGCCGGTTACAACCAGTATGCCCCCATGACCGGCGTACCCGAATTGCGGCGGGCCATAGCCCACAAGAAACAGCTGCTTTACAGCTACCTGCCCGACGCCGAAGCGGAGATCACCATCACCAATGGGGCCACCGAAGCCATCTTCAGCGCCATCACCGCCCTGATTCGCCCGGGCGACGAGGTGATCGTTTTCGAACCTGCTTACGACAGCTACGTGCCGGCAATCGAAGTGAATGGCGGTGTAGCGGTGACCGTATGTCTGAAGAGTCCCGCTTACCGCATCGACTGGGATCACGTCCGTGACCTGATCGGCCCCCGGACCCGGATGATCATGGTCAACACCCCCCACAACCCGACCGGAACGGTGCTCGACCGGTCCGATATGGAAGCCCTGCGGGCCATCACCCGCGACACGGACATCCTGGTGCTCTCCGACGAGGTCTACCAGCACCTGATCTACGACGGACGTCGCCACGAAAGCATACTGCGCTACCCGGAACTGTACCGGCGCGCGATCGTCACGATGTCTTTCGGTAAAACCTTTCACGCCACCGGATGGCGGATCGGCTACGCCATCGCCCCTCCGGAGATCACCGCCGAACTGCGCAAGGTGCACCAGTTCAACACCTTCAGCATCAATCGCCCGCTGCAGCACGCTCTGGCCGACTACCTGGCGGAACCGGAACACTACCGTTCCCTCCCCAACTTTTACCAGCAAAAACGCGACCTTTTCCTGGAAGCGATGGCGGCAACACCGTTTGATTTCCTCGGTTGCGCCGGTACCTACTTTGCCCTGGCCCGCTACCGCAACGTCTCGGACCTGAACGATGTGGACTTTGCCCACCGGCTCACGCGGGAGCAAAAAGTGGCCGTCATCCCCGTCTCCGCTTTCTATTCGGACGGAACCGACGAGGGGATCGTGCGGTTTTGCTTCGCCAAGACCGAGGAGGTGTTACTGGCCGCCGCGGAAAACCTGAAGCGCGGTTTGTAGCGGACAAAGCGGATTTTCCGCCATACATTTCGGCAATACGATGTCATCTTGTAGTATTGTCGTATGACCCTGCGGCTCCAGCCTCAAAAAACACCGTTTAAGTAGCTTGAGGATAAGCTGAAAATGCAATAAAGCACACAACAATGTCTCCGCTGAAAGTAACGCTCCTGCAAGCCGCCATCACCTGGCAAAATCCAGCCGCCAATCTTGCGCATTACGCTGAGATGCTGACGGAGATGGACGGGACCACCGATCTGATCGTTCTGCCAGAAATGTTCACCACCGGCTTCACCATGACGCCCGCTGAAAACGCGGAACCGATGGACGGCCCGGCGGTACGCTGGATGGCCGAACGGTCGCGGTTGCTCGACGCGGTGATTACCGGCAGCTTGGTGATCGAGGACGGTGGTGAATACTATAACCGTCTGATCTGGATGCGTCCCGATGGTACCTGGGCGACCTACAACAAACGCCACCTTTTTACCATGGCAGGCGAGCACGAGCACTATGTGGCCGGGCGCGAGCGACTGGTGGTGAATCTGAAGGGCTGGCGCGTTTGCCCCATGGTTTGCTACGATTTGCGTTTTCCGGTCTGGGCGCGTAACAACGCTGCCTACGACCTGCTGATCTACACCGCCAACTGGCCCGATAAACGGAAGTACGACTGGAACATTCTCCTCAAGGCCCGTGCCATCGAGAACCAGTGCTACGTGGTGGGCGTCAACCGGGTGGGGACGGACGCGAACGGGCACGTATACAACGGCGACAGCTGCGTGATCGATCCGGGGTGGAAAAAGACGCTCTTTCACGTTGACGGGGAGGAGGCCGTTCACACCGAAACCCTCTCGATGGAACACCTGCTGGAGGTACGGCGGCGCTTACCGTTCCTGACGGACCAGGACGATTTTATGCTAAACCCGTGAGTATTTTTTGGCGCGAACGCAGGTGCAAGGAAAGTTGAAGGAGCCGGAAATCAATCCTTACCGCCAGGCTACCCCCACGTACCGCTCGTTCTTGCGAAAATCCCCTGGCACCGCCGCCAGAATGGCTTTACGCAGTTCCACCAGCAATTGCTCCCGCGCAAACGATTTACTCACCACCAGGCTCACCTCCCGCGCCGGTTGCGGATCGGCGAAGCGATTGACGTGCTCATTGTCCAGTGTGGGGTTTACGCTCATTTCGGGGATGATCGTGTAGCCGAGGTTGCTGCGCACCATGTTCTTGAGCGTTTCGATGGAGCCGGCCTGGAAGGTGAAGGTGCGGTCGTCGGCTTCCGCCCGGCCGATATTGCCCCCCGTTTCGGAGTTGTTGCAGACATTTAGCACCTGGTTCCGAAAGCAGTGGCCCTGCTGGAGAATCCACAAGTCCTTGCGATTAACGTGGTCGGGCAGTAGAGGATCCCGGGCTAAAATTTCCTCCCCCGGGGCGGCGTAGATCAGAAAGGGCTCGTAGAAGAGGATGATCTCGCGCAGTTGTTTTTCCTCCAGTGGTGTAACGAGCAGGCCGACATCGATCTGTTTGCGTTTCAGGCCCTCCATAATCCCTTCCGACTCCATCTCCCGGATGATCAGCCGCACTTCCGGGTGCCGGGCCGCAAACGACTTGATGAAGAGGGGCAGTAAATAGGGTGCCAGGGTGGGGATGATGCCCAGCACGTAGGTACCCGCCAGACTCTCGGTTTCCTCCTTCACCAGCGACCTCAGCCCGGCGACGTCGTCGAGAACAAGCCGCGCCTGTGCGATCACCTTGCTGCCGACGAGGGTAGGGCGGGGCGGGTTCGCCTTGCGATCAAAAAGCTGGACGCCAAGTTCTTCTTCCAGCTTTTTGAACTGGGTGGTCAGGGTTGGCTGAGCAACGAAACAGTGAGCGGCGGCCTGGCCGAAGTGGCGGAAGTCGTCCAGGGCAATCAGGTAACGTAGTTGTTGAAGGGACATGGGGGGAGATTTCTAAACCTGATTCGCCGAGTTTTGCGCAGCTTGACTCATCGGCCGAGTAGGATTTTTTTGTAGCTGACACGCTTAATGGTTCCAATACGGAGTCGTATGACCAGCTCTTTTCTGAAAGAGCCGCTGCGTAAGCTTTTCCGGAAAAATGATTGCCAGACAACCAGACCAGCAAATGGCCCGTTGTGGTGAGTCAGTACTAAGATAAATAACTGATAGTAAAAAACTATCAAGTCAGGATTTAATCAATTTTGACAATGGTTCTTCGTGCCTTATTTTTGTCAGCGAGCTAAAAGCTCCACTAACCGATTAACCATCATCAAAAAACGGATACATCATGGAAAGCATGAAAGATAATAACGATATGCAGGCCTGGGACGTGAACGAGTCCAGCAAATGCCCATTCCTCTACGGAAATATGAAAAAAACGGCCGGCGAAGGCACGGCCAACCGCGATTGGTGGCCTAACGCCTTGAAGCTGAACATCCTGCGTCAGCACTCCGAGTTGTCTAACCCGATGGACCCGGACTTCAACTACGCCGAGGCGTTCAAGAGCCTCGATCTGGCCGCCGTGAAAAAGGACCTGACCGACCTGATGACCGACTCGCAGGACTGGTGGCCCGCCGACTATGGTCACTACGGTCCCTTCATGATCCGTATGGCCTGGCACAGCGCCGGTACCTACCGCATCGGCGACGGGCGTGGTGGCTCCGGCTCCGGCAACCAGCGCTTCGCTCCCCTCAACAGCTGGCCCGACAACGCCAACCTCGATAAAGCCCGCCTGCTGCTCTGGCCCATCAAGCAGAAGTACGGTAAGAAGATCAGCTGGGCCGATCTGATGATCCTGACCGGTAACGTCGCCCTGGAATCCATGGGCTTTCAGACCTTCGGATTCGCCGGTGGCCGCGAAGACATCTGGGAACCCGAGCAGGAAATTTACTGGGGATCGGAAACCGAATGGCTCGGCAACGAAGCCCGCTACGCCGACGGTGAGCTGGAGCAACCCCTCGGTGCCGCCCACATGGGGCTCATCTACGTTAACCCCGAAGGCCCCAACGGCAACCCTGACCCCATCGGCTCCGCCCGCGACATCCGCGAGACCTTCGGCCGTATGGCCATGAACGACGAGGAAACCGTTGCCCTCATTGCCGGTGGCCACACCTTCGGCAAAACCCACGGCGCGGCCAATCCCGACGATCACGTCAGCGCCGAACCCGCCGGAGCCTCCATCGAGGAGATGAGCACGGGTTGGAAGAACACCTTCAACTCCGGCCACTCCGAGAACACCATTACCAGCGGACTGGAAGGTGCCTGGACGACGACCCCCGCCAAATGGAGTCATGATTACTTCAACCATCTCTTCGGCTTCGAGTGGGAACTGTACAAAAGTCCTGCCGGAGCCCACCAGTGGCGCCCGGTAAACGAAGGCGGTGCCGGTACCGTGCCCGACGCACACATTGCGGGTAAGACGCACCAGCCCTTCATGCTCACCTCCGACCTCGCGCTGCGTGAAGATCCTGCATACCGTAAAATATCAGAGCGCTTCCACAAAGACCCCGACGCTTTTGCCGATGCCTTCTCCCGCGCCTGGTACAAACTGACCCACCGCGACATGGGACCTAAGGAACGCTACCTCGGCCCCGAGGTACCCACCGAGGAACTGCTCTGGCAGGACCCCGTCCCCGCCGTAGACCATGCACTCATCAACGATGCCGACGCAACCGAACTGAAGCGCCGCATCCTGGCTTCCGGTCTGTCCGGCTCCGAGCTGCTCAACCTGGCCTGGGGTTCCGCCTCGACCTACCGCGATTCAGACAAGCGCGGTGGTGCCAACGGAGCCCGCATCCGCCTTGCCCCGCAGAACGGTTGGGAGGTGAACCGCCCCGATCAACTTGCTTCCGGTCTGAAAACGCTGGAAGGAATCCGGTCAGAATTTAACGCCGGTCAGTCTGGCGGGAAAAAGATCTCTCTGGCCGACCTGATCGTGCTCGCCGGCAACGCCGCCGTGGAACAGGGCGCTAAGAACGCCGGCTACGACGTCACCGTTCCCTTCCACCCCGGCCGTACCGACGCTACTCAGGAGAAAACAGACATCACTTCCTTCGAAGCCCTCGAGCCCCAGGCAGATGGTTTCCGGAACTACCTGAAGACAGACCGCAACAGCTCAGCCGAGGAGATACTGATCGATCGCGCCAGCCTGATGAAACTTACCGCCATCGAGATGACCGCTCTTGTGGGGGGAATGCGTGTACTCGACGCCAATTACGATGGTTCCGCTCACGGCGTCTTCACCGATAAGCCCGGCTCACTCACCAACGATTTCTTCGTGAACCTGCTCGACCTGAGTACCGCCTGGAAGGCGTCCGATGAGAGTGACACTGTGTTTGAAGGTCGTGATCGTCGCACCGGTAAACTGAAATGGACCGGCACCCGCGTCGACCTCATCTTCGGCTCCAACTCGGAACTGCGCGCCATCGCCGAAGTGTACGGTTGTGCCGACGGCGAAGAGCGCCTGGTAAGTGACTTTGTAGCCGCCTGGGCTAAAGTGATGGAACTGGATCGTTTCGACCTTGTCTGATTCGCATTGTGCCGTAGGTATTAATCGCCACTTTGATTCGTTGGGAAAGGCCCCGTTACTCATGTGAGTGGCGGGGCTTTCTCGTGCACGCAATGTGGGTAAACGAGCATCGCCAGAACCAAGCCCTCGATTTTTGCAGAAAGAGTTAACCCTTGAGGTGAACAAGGACATTTGCTTTCAGATATGATTTTGCTAACAACAACACCGCATCCTGCGTCCGCGCCCTAAAGGCACTTGCCAAGCCGAACGAATAAAGGAACATGGTATGAAAGTATGAATGCATCCCCGGAATTTTGATAGAATGATTAAATATAAACACTTTTATCGGGTTGCCGCACAGCTATTGTGTTTTAACTAATTGATTTACAGTACTTTATATTTTTGGCACGTTATTTGATAAGAATTGGCAGACTTAATAATTACAATTCAGACCAACATGACTAACAAAGAATTCACTGCAAAAACCGACGAACTCAACAATCTTCTTTTCTCTTTCGCCCTGCGCCTGACCCGCAGCCGGCAGGATGCCGAAGACCTGATGCAGGAAACCGCCATCAAGGCTTATAAGTACCGTAACAACTTCGCGGAGGGTACCAACTTTAAAAGCTGGATATCGACGATCATGCGCAACACCTTTATCAACCAGTACCGTAAGCGGAAGACCCGCCGTCACCTCAACCAACCAACTACCGAGGTGACCGAGAATGTGGTGAGCAAAAATGTGGTCGCCAACTCCGGTGAGCAGAACCTGCGTATGCAAGAGATGACCCGCATGATGGACAGCATCGGAAAAATTTATTCCGTGCCCTTCATGATGTTTTACAAAGGCTACGAATACCAGGAAATTGCCGCACAGCTCAATATTCCGATCGGTACCGTAAAGAGCCGCATCTTCAGCGCCCGCGTTAAGATGAAACAACTCATTGGCGAGCGTCGTGCCGCCTAAAGAATGTTCAAGTGTATGTTTTAGATGCCCCGGCGATGATAATTAGTCTCCGGGGCATTTTTGTGTCCGGAAGTCTCTTGACCGGAAGTCATTAATCTATCTGCTCAAGAACATGCCCGGATGAATTATTACACCTTACCGCGCGGTTTACGCACTGTTGTTTTAACTGAGTGCCTGATCCGATAGCGTCGTGTCATCGACGACTGATGCTGCCGGTGACCGTCTTCCAGGCGTCATCGCCGTCCTGACCGAAAATTAGAGGCAAGGGTGTCCAAGTTCTTATGGCTCCAATTGGAATACAAAGCCGTACTTCGATCGAATAACCGTAGAAGGACAGAAGTTTGCCAGCTTTTACGCATTCCTTTCCTGATCTTCAAGCCGCGCCGTTTTGATGGCAGGGGAGCACTCCATGAATTCGCAATTACTCAACTGATGCCCGGCCGGAAAACGTTCCCAACGCATGAGCCAACCCAACCTCCCTACGATCATCATCGGCGCCGGACTTACCGGACTGACCCTGGCCCATCACCTGCAGCGGGCGGGCAAGGATTTTCTCCTCTTTGAAGCCCGCAACCGTACCGGAGGCCGCATCCTCACCTCCCGAACGGACAACGGGGGCCCGCTGGAAATGGGCGCTACCTGGCTGGGTAAAAAACATACGCATCTCGTGCACCTTTTGTGCGAACTTGGCATCAAAACCTTCGAGCAGGTCACCGGCGGCCGCGCCGTTTACGAAGCCATCCCCAGCAGCCCGCCCCAGATCGTACAACTACCCCACAACGACGAGCCGAGCTACCGGATCGCCGGAGGTAGCGACGTACTGATCGGGGAGCTTCAGCGCAAAATTTCCGCCGGACGCATCCATCTGGACGAGGCGGTCCTGTCGCTAAGGGAGCAACCGGATCACCTTGAAGTGACCACGACAAAAGACGGGTATCGCGCAGATAAAGTCGTCTCTACGCTTCCGCCGCACCTGTTTGTGACCAACCTATCGGTCAGCCCCGCTCTGCCCAACCAACTGCTCGGCGTTGCCCGTAAAACACATACCTGGATGGGAGAATCCATCAAAGTCGGCCTCCGCTACGCCACGCCATTTTGGCGGGAGACTGGTGCTCCCGGTGGTACGATTTTCAGCAATGTCGGTCCCGTTACCGAGATGTACGATCATACCGACGTGGATAACAAGCACTTTGCCCTGAAGGGTTTCCTTTCCGGCACGTACCATTCCGTTTCCAGAGTCGAGCGCCGGGAAATGGTGCTGGGGCAACTCCGCAGATACTACGGAACCGTGGTCAAAGATCACCTCGCCTACGAGGAAAGCATCTGGAGAAACGATCCGCATACTTTCGTGGCGTACGAAGACCGGGTTCTTCCGCACCAGCACAACGGTCATCCGGTTTTTCGGAAAGAATATCTGAACGGCAGGTTAATGCTGGCCGGATCGGAAACGGCGGTATCGTATCCCGGATATATGGACGGAGCGGTGCAAAGTGCGCTTCGGGTGGCGGGTCTGCTACTGGCTGAATAAATCATTGCCCGGAGGGCGGAAAATCCTTACCCCTCCACGACCCGCCGCTTCCGCAAAGTCCCCGATCCCGTCGTCTCCTGCAGGACTCCCTCTTCGCCGGTATTGATCTCCGCCGCGTTCCCTTCGTCGGTGTCGATGTGCATCTCCAGTTTGTACTTCGGGGAGACGCGGATGAGGACGTTGCCGAAGGTGAGGCTACGCTCTCCGCTACCAACGGCAACTTCCACAATATCGCGGTCCTGAACCCCGAAAGTAGCCGCATCCGTGGGCGTCATGTGGATGTGACGCCAGGCGCAGATCACCCCGTCTTCCAGGTTGAATTCTCCCGCCGGACCGATCAGTTTACAGCCCGGGGTATCCTCAACCTTTCCGGATTCCCGGACGGGCGCGTCGATGCCGAGAAAGAACTCGTCCGTGCGGCTGATCTCCAGCTGGTCCTTGCTGCGTACGGGACCGAGTACACGGACCCGCTCGATGGTGTTGCGCGGGCCGACGACGGCCACCGTTTCCTCGGCGGCAAACTGTCCCGGCTGGCTGAGCCACTTTTTCACTTTCAGTTCGTGCCCCGCGCCGAAAAGCGCGTCCACGGTTTCTCGACGCAGGTGGATGTGTCGGGCGGAGATGGCCACCGGAATGGTCGGGAGGGTGTTGACCGTGTCGGCTTTTTCGATCATCTTGCCGCACTCGCGGGCGATGGCGAGTTGCTCGTCGGTCCGTACCGCCAGCAATTTCACCCGGCTGTGCTGCATGCTGAAATCCACGACCGGGATCGTTGCGGACAGCTTTACCGCGGCGTTCTTATCTTCATTGATGACGGCCCCGAGGTAAGCCATGCGCTGACTGGCCCGATGACGAATGACGGGGCTGTTCTCCCCGATGCCGCCGGTAAAGACGATCGCATCCACGCCGGCCATAACGGAAGCGTAGGCACCAATGTACTTTCGCAGCCGGTGCGTAAACACCTGCACGGCCAGCTGGCAGTCCGCGTCTCCTGCGGAAGCTTTCTTCAGAATGGTTCGCATATCGTTGCCCGCACCGGACAGACCGGCCAGGCCAGATTGGCGGTTGAGCATATCATCGATCACCTCCGTATCCATGCCGGCTTGCTCCCGCAGGTAATCAATGATGCCGGGGTCGATGTCGCCCGAGCGGGTGCCCATCACCAGGCCTTCGAGGGGGGTCATACCCATGCTGGTCTCCACGGAGCGACCAAACTCGATGGCGGCGACGGAGCAACCGTTACCGAGGTGGCAGGTGATCAGGCGCAGGTCTTTCGGCTGCGCCCCCAGGAAGCGGGCGGCGGTGGCGGCCACGTACTTATGGCTGGTACCATGAAAGCCGTAGCGCCGGATGCCGTGCTCGGCCATGAGGTCTTTGGGCAGGGCATAGGTCTTTGCCCGGCGGGGCATGTTCTGGTGGTACGCGGTATCGAATACGGCGAAATGATCAATGTTGAGGAAGAGAGCCTGGGCCGCGCGGATACCGCTCAGGTTTACGGGGTTGTGCAGCGGGGCCAGTTTGCTCAACGCTTCGATCTTAGCGTCTACGTCCGGGGTGACCAGCACCGCCCGGTCAAAATCCTGCCCGCCGTGAACGACGCGGTGTCCTACGCCGGCGATTTCCGTATCCTTCAGTTTATCCTTCAACGCTTCGAGGCAGACGGCGATGGCGCGGTCCGGTCCTTTTCCTTCCAGCTCGATCCTGGTGCCGTCGGAAAACTCGATAACGGGAGCGTTGAGAAGTCTTTCGGCGCTCATCTCCAGGCTGCGCTTGCCGGTGAAGGGGTCGATGACGGCGGCCTTTACGGAGGAACTTCCGGCGTTGATCACTAAAATTTGCATGGGGTGGTTTTGGGTACGCCGGGATAACGTTTCAGGGATGACGGGGTTCATGCCCGGCGGGTTTTACCCGGGGCGGGGGGGGGGGACGCGTTAGACCTCCACCCGGCTATAGGTCCTCAAAAAAAAGCCACTCGGCCGCCCGTGGAAACTCCTGGCCCCACCGGGCTTCGTTGTGTTGCCCATCGGGGTCGATCTCGGTTCGGAAGGCTACCTGGCTGCCGCCCGTTTGCTTCTTCAGTTCTTCTTGTAGCCGCAACATATTAGGCACCATGGTTTTGCTTTCCGCCGTGCCGCCGTAGAGGTAGATCTTGCCCCTGAAGTTGTTGGTGAGTTTCATGAGGTGAAACGGAATTTTTGGTGTCACCCACAGGGAAGGGCTGAAGATCATCAGCCGGTCGTAAACCTCGGGGTAGATTATACCGGCGTAGATGCTGATGAGGCCACCCATGGAACTGCCACCGATACCGGTGTGAGCGGCGTCGGGCCGGGTACGGAATTTTTTGTCGATGTACGGTTTGAGGGTACGGGCCAGGAAACTGATATACGCCCGCCCGTCGCCACGACCAAGTTTGGTTTTGAAGGAAGGGGTGAACTCGCTGGTGCGCTGGGCTTCAGCATGGTCGATGGCGACCACGATCAGGTCTCCCTTTCCCCGCTCGGTCATGCTGGCCAGTTGTTTGTCTACGCCCCAGCTGCCGTAAGGCGCGTCGTCGTCGAAGAGGTTCTGCCCGTCCTGAAGGTACAGTACGGGATAGCGTTTGTTGGTCGTATAATAGTCGTGGGGGAGGAGCGCGGCGACCCGGCGGGTACGGATCAACTGGGGAATTTCAAATTTTTCGTTGATGACGACGATGTTGGGCAGGTATTCCTTCCGGTAGTGGAGTCCGGCGTTGGCCCAGTTCAGAACGATGTCCGGCACGTCCCAGTCGTCGGCTACGTAGCGACCGTGATTGAGGGCGTTTTCGCCGAAGCTGCCCAGCTCTACGCCCTCCCATCCTCCCCGGGTGTACTTGTATTCCACGTGCGGTACGTCGACCGGCAACTCCAGCGTATGTTCGTACCGATCGGGAGCGCCGGCGGGTACCATGCGATGGTTTTCATCACTGGCCGTCCAGTCATTGAACGAGCCGGCGACGTAAATCGGGCGGTCGTCGTTTTTGACGGGGGTAATGAGTTGTAATGTTTTGCGGGGCATACGGGGACGAGGGGGTTAAATCAGATTGTGGTAAATGTACTTCAACGCCGGACGGTTAAACGATTCATGGCGGGGTGTTTTTTGCGGGACCGCAGGATGCGCTGACGGTTGAAATGCAAAGGCTTTTTCCCGCAGGCAATTTGCGCTTGAACAGGCATCTCGGCACCTGCGGCCGCGCCAAAAATCCACTTCAAAAAAAACCCCCTATTTTTGTAACGCATACACTTCCCAATTCATAAAGTGGTGATACGGAGGCCCTAACCTCCACCATACCTCTTCACCGCTCTCAATACAACACTATTATGAAACACCAGTTTCTCCTCTTCCTCGCTTTGCTTGGTGCCGTACTCCTATGGCCCGGATGTGACGATGACGACGATGTCGTCGTCGTTGGTTGTCCCATCGATGTGCCCACCATTCCTTACAGTACCGACTGCGAACCCGACATCGTCAACCTCGTTAATCTCAATACCCCACAAACGGGCAACCTGCCCAATTTACCGGTTTCCTGTTCCAGCAGTCCCGGTTCGCGTGTCTTTCGGGTAAACGGGTCCGACGACGGTGACTTTTACCTGCACATCTACGTTGGTATTCCCGCCGCCATCACCTACGAAGTATTCGGCGGCGATTGCGAGGACGGTTTTGTCACCCTGCGTGAGTGCGTAACTTCCAGGGCCATAGCAATTGCCGACGTGATCGAAGATATGGCTGACTTCCCGGACGTTTACGTACGCATCAAATTCGACATCTTCACCGGATCTAATTACGTGAATTATGCGCTTACGTCCGACAGTTACATCGGCATAGTGACCTACGATGAACTGCCCAAGGCCCTGAGCCAGTCCGGCGGTATTCCGTACAACGATTCGGGAGAAGCCCCGGAGTTTCTTCCCTACAGCTGCGACGAAAGCTCCTTCCAGCGCATCATCCTGACCAGTTGCAATCCCGAGGCCAACGTGGATCTGTGGGCTCAGGAAATAGGCTTACCCGTCAGTGAACGGTACTCCGGCGACGGTGGTACGGTAATAGCCGTGGATATACCGGAGGGGATGAGCCCCAACTTTGCCGGTGACGGTAATTCGGGCCCCGGAGAAGCGATTACACCGCTTACCACCGAGCGCCGCGCCAAGGTCGATTCCGCTGACCTGATCGTTGAAAAAGACCACATCATTACCATCTCCTCCGAGGGCGAAGGGCTGTACACGCTTGATAATGACTGCGGCAACGCTGTACCTCCCACGCAGATCGGTCCTGAAGGCGTCTGCTTTAAGCCATCCCTTGAAACGCTGGAATGTCTCACTTTCAGGCCTGGTAAACCTTCAGCGCCGGAAGGAAGCGTTGTCGTTACCATGATCGACAGCGGTGCGGATGACGCGGGCGCTCTGGGCAGTCTCTTCCGGGATTACAGCTACAGGGGCAGCGATAATTTCCAGTTTCTTCAAAGTAATGAACTGGGTTACGACTTTATCCGGGGAGATGATGAGCCCGACGACGAGATCGGCCACGGCTCCGCCACCGCCGCTACCGTAATCGGTAGTTATACCGGAAGTGCGCCGCTGACGGTGGTGCATTATAAAGTCTTCGGTATCGATAACCAAGCGAGCTACTTCGGTGCCCTGATCTCGATCAACTCCGCCGTCGACGCCAAGAGCGATCTCATCAATATGAGTTGGGGTCTTCCGCTCGAACAGGCTCCCCCGGCGCTCGAATGTGCCATCAGCCGCGGCAACGGCAACGGGATAATGATGATAACGACCGCCGGTAACGAGAGCCTGAACATCGATGAGTTTCCGCAGTGGCCCGGTGCCTTCAGCGCGTCCAGGTTCAAGTATGATGGCCTGATCACGGTTGGCTCTATGGCCTACCCGGACTACAATCTTAACGAAGATCCCCAAAAAGTGGATTACTCCAACTTCAGTCCCGGGTCAGTAGATATCGCCGCTTACCTGACGGCCGCTACGCCACGCTTCAGGGGGGGAAGCCTCAATGACATCAATTACATTGCCGGTACGTCCATCTCCGCGCCGATCGTCACGAGCAGCATCGCCGGTTTTATAGGCCCTAACGGAAACAACGTTTCCAACTGGGCCGTTCAGAAAACCAATCGCTCCGGTCCCCTGGAGAGTGAAGGCCACGTGCGGAACGGTATTTACCTGCCGCTCTGTGAGAATATTATTAGTGATTTAAAATGATCGGTCCTGCCCGAAACGCTCAGGCATCGATGCTGCGCACGGCGCTCAGGATATTGAAAGATAACCTGGGCGCCGTGCGCTTTTTTATGGTCCGGGCCCGGGCCCGGGTCGTGCGGGAGTGGATCCGACCGGGTAGCCAACGGTTTCCATCGGTGAATCCGCCCGTTTTGGTCAAAAGGGTGTCGTCTTTGGGAAAGAGAGGAACATCCTGTCCAGGCCGGGCCTTATCTTTACTCAGCAATGCAAACCCGTCATTATTCACAATTATACCGTCATTTGCGTGATCTCGATCCGCACGACTACCAGCGCGTCATCCGCTCGTACGAAGAGCGGGAGGTGGAGATCGGCCGGCTGGACGTCCTCGAGAATTTTGAACTGACGGTGTACTATGTCGACGCTCTTTACCAGACGGGGGCGTTTCGGCAGCATCAACTGATGATCGACCTGGCGATCGAAGCGGGCATCCGGCACAACATTGAAAAGATCAAGGGTATTTCTGGAGATATTTTTCAGCATCTCCTTTTTCATAAAGCCGCAGCAGCCTTCCGCCTGCGTCGCTTCGACGTAGCCATCCATGTCGCCCGGGAGCTGGTGCGTATCGATGGCGGTCGGGAGCTCTACGTGCGGTTTCTCCGGGCTGCGCTGTTCAAAGAACAAACCGCCATTCTGCAGTTCGGGCGCGCGGGGTTCATCTTTTGCGTATTGCTTTCCGCATTTCTGATCACTTGCAATCTGCTTTTGGTGGCCAGCTTTTTTCCCTGGTACGTGGCGGCCGTGCGGATGGCCATCTACGTATCCTTCGGGGCGGGTGTCGCTTGTCTGTCCGGAGCGTACGGCCTGGCTTACTGGCGGGCGGACCGGGAAGCCTTCCGGTTTAAGCGGGGACAACCGAATAAATAATCCTACTTTGCGCTGCAAGCACAAGGGATCGGCCCGGAATACGGCCGGTAAACTTTACCTTGCGTACGGACTTACATTTCATCCTAAACAAAGATAATACAGTGAGCAAACCCACCTTAGTAATCCTTGCCGCCGGCATGGGCTCCCGCTACGGCGGTCTGAAGCAGATCGACGGCGTTGGGCCCAGTGAAGAGGGCATCATCGAATACTCCATTTACGATGCCATACGTGCCGGATTCGGCAAAGTCGTATTCATCATCCGTAAGGACATCGAAGCGCCCTTTCGGGAGAAATTCGACGGTAAGTTCGGCGACCAGATTGAAGTGACCTACGCCTTTCAGGGAATGGACAGCTTCGTACCATCCGACATCGATCACTCCAAGCGCGAGAAGCCCTGGGGAACCACCCACGCCATGCTCGTGGCCAAGGACGTTTGCAACGAGCCCTTTGCCGTCATCAACGCCGATGATTACTACGGCATCAAGGGATTCCAGAAAATGGCCGATTTCCTGAACAACGACGTGGCACCCGATAACTTCAGTATGGTCGGTTACGTGCTCAACCGTACGCTCTCGGATCATGGCACCGTAAACCGGGGCGTCACCCTCGTTGGTGACGATAACAAACTGATCGATGTGGTCGAGCGCCTGAAGATCGGCCGCGGCGAAGACGGGCAAGTCACCTACCTCGGCGACGACGATGGAAAGCGCCATCCCCTGGCTGACGACTCCGTGGTAAGCATGAATTTCTGGGGTTTTCACCCCTCCGTTTTTCAGGTAATCGAAGAAGGATTTCATGCGTTTGCCCGCAACAACACCGGCAATCCCAAAGCCGAGTACCTCATCCCCGAGGTGGTCGATGGTATGATCAAGGACGGCTCCGCAAAGGTGGAAGTACTCGTTTCCGACGACCGTTGGTACGGCGTCACTTATCAGGAGGACAAGCCCAAGGTACAGAAGGCATTCACCAAACTGGTGGAGGATAAAGTGTACCCGAGCCCGCTGTTCCAGTAGCCTAGTTTTGCCGTCCGGTAGTAGCTCCTCCGTTGGATATCTCTCAGGCTCCGCGAACGACCGGTCATGTGTGGCGATAACACAAGATCCGGCACATTCTCAAACGCAGAGCAACTACGTTACCGCTCCACTATCCACTCACTCCAGCTTCCCGGGTAAAGCCCCGGCATTTTTCCGAAAGCGATGTTGTAAGCCAGGATGTTGTGGCAAGCGGTGACGCCGGAGCCGCAGTAGAAAACGTTGTGATCCGCTTCGTCGACCAGGTCGGCGAAGCGGATTTTTAGTTCGGCGGGCGTTTTGAAGCGGCCTTCGGTGAGGTTTTCGGGCCAAGGCAGATTAACTGCTCCGGGGATGTGACCGGCCACGGGGTCGATGGGCTCCTGTTCGCCGCGAAAACGAGGGGCGGTGCGGGAGTCGATGAGCCGCCATTCGGGGTTGTCCTTAAGGACGTCGATCAGGGCGCGGTCGCAGGTGCGGAGAAGGGTAGAAGGAGCAAGGTGAGGAGCCGAGGACGTTGCCGGCTCCTCGGGGTTGTTGACCCCGACCTCCAGATCATAGCCGGCGGCTTCCCAGGCCCGGATGCCGCCGTTGAGCACCGCTACGGCATCGTGACCGAGGCTGCGCATCATCCACCAGAGTCGGGCGGCGATTCCTCCGCCTTTGTCGTCATAGCACAGCACCTGCGTTCGCGCCGTAAGACCAAAGCCACCAATGAAATCGGCGAAAGCCGTCATGTCCGGTAGCGGGTGCCGACCGGTCGTACCCGGAATGATCTTGCCGGAAAGATCGTGGTCGAGGTGAAGATGGTACGCGCCCGGCAGGTGTCCCGCAGCGTAAGCCGTCCGGCCGAAACCGGGTCGGAAAAGATCGTGACGGCAGTCGAATACGAGCGTGTCGGCGGGGTCGAGCGCGGCAAACTCCACCGGGCTCATGATAGTGGTTTTCATGGGGCTAAGGTAAAAACCGTGGGCCGGAGTTGCGGTTGGAAGCTGACAGGTTGAGTGGACCCTCGAAATGATATCAATAATCTTTTACGTTTACTGAGTCTGATGTCAATTCATTTCCCTTAGCAGCCACATTGTGGTTAAAATCAATGCATCGCCCGGCTCAAGGCAGGTCAACTTCCGGCTGAAACCCCATGCTTCTCATTCACAAAAAACGGCCGACACCCAACTGGGAATCGACCGTTCGCTGAACGTTAGATACCGGTTATTTATTAGCCTCCAGCTTACCCATAACCTCCATCAGCATATTGATGCCGATGGCATCCATGGGGTTCGCGGATTTGGCATCGTTGCCTCCACCGCCGATCACGATCCGGGGTACCTGCACCTTGGCGAGTTCGGCGGCAACGCCGATGCGGGTCTCCTTCTCGATCTGGGCACGCTCCAGGGGCGAGAGACCGGCCGAAACCTTGAGGCGGGCTACCTCGGCGGCGGCCCGGCCCTCTGCCAGCGCTTTGTCGGCCTGGAACCTGGCCTGCAGGGCCTGCTCCTTGCTTACGGCCGTTTCCGCCTGGGCGCGAATCTCGGCTTCGATTTTGGCGGCCTCTTCGGTTGCGCGAACTTCGGCGACCTTCTGGCGACCGCGCATCTCGGCGGTGAGGGCTTCCTGCTGGGCCGTGACGAGCTCCTGCTTAGCGATGGCCTCACGGGTGCTCTGCTCTACCTTGGCTTTCAGTTTTTCGTTGACCACCGACTCGTAATCCACCAGCGTGATGGCAACGAAGTTGGGCACGATCTCGTACTGCTGTACGTCGCTCTTAGCGAGGGCAAAGCCACCGTCGGCGTTCTTCCGGGGCGTATTCTCATAGCTGCGGATCTTCTCGCCGCTGATCGAATCGATGCGCATCTCTTCGTGCTGCTCGATGATGTATTGTCCGTTACGCAGCTGGTACTTGAAGGCCTCAGCCAGTTCCGACTTACCACCGCTGTAGTGCTTCTCCGAATCCATGAGCTGGAAGGAGTAGTTGGCGCATTCTTTCGAGTAGTCGGCTAGGCTGGCGGCCAGGCGGCTCTGCTCGCGGTAGTCCTTATGGATGGCGAGCATGCGCTCCTCGTTGTTGGGGAGTTTCCACTTTACCGAGTAGCCAACCTGGTTGGCGTAGGTACCATCCGCAAACTGACAACGGATCGGCTCGGAGAAGTAACTGATGTCTTCCTTTCGCTTCTCCGGCCGTTCCACCTGTACGGTCACAACGTCGGCGTAGTTGGTGGTCTTGCTGAAGAAGCCCGCCCAGTACATGCCGGGTTCGAACTGGACAAACTCTTTTCCCGTAATTCCCTGAACCACCGTGCGGTAGCCCTGGTCGTTGACGGAGAAAGGATTAAACATCGCCGCAACTAGTAAAAGAACTACGACGGTGATGGCGGAGAAAATTAATTTAGTGTTCGTTTTCATGATAAGGTTACTTTTAATGGTTTTTTGATGCTGCTAAAATAGGGCGTGATAGTATTGCTATTAAATTCGTTCGACGAAGTTGGATGAACTATCGATCAGACCGGATAAAAAAGTTGTTGTGTCACGACACAGCGGTTTGCGGGGCGAATAACGTATGCCCGATCGTGGTACGATGGATGGCCTAGAGGTCCACCCAAATGAACCTGCCTGAGGGTGGATGTAACGGAAAAAACGCGCAGTACCGGCCTTGCGCTATGTTCCTTACCTTGCACCCTGCGTCCCCGCCCAAACAGCTCAACAGCACCAACAATGCGTCAACTACTAGAAACCGACCAAAAGGCACTTGAAATAAATCTGAACCCCAAGATATACGGCACCTTCGCCGAGATCGGGGCCGGGCAGGAGGTCGCCCGTTATTTCTTCCAGGTCGGTGCGGCGGCGGGTACGATTGCCAAGACAATGAGTGCCTACGATAAGGTCTACTCCGACCAGATCTACGGCGTGGAACCCAGCGGCCGCTACGTGTGCGAAAGCCGGATCCATAAAATGGTGGACCACGAGTATGACCTGATGGTCGATCGCCTGCGCCACGACCGGCCCGATACCAATTTCTTTGTATTCGCAGATACCATTGCGGCTATCAACTACAGCCGCACCATCGCCGGCAATGGCTGGATGGGGCTGCGTTTCCAACTCGACCCCGCCGCCGGTACTTCTAACGATCTGCTGCTGCACGTACGGATGCTCGACAACGACAACCAGCTTCAGCAACAGGCCATCGGAATCCTTGGCGTCAATATGATCTACGGCGCGTATAACTACCACGCTGATCCGGAGACACTAATTCAGAGCTTGCTCGACGGTCTGAAGGGCCGCATCGCCATCGACATGATCGTGCTGGAAGGAGCGAACTTTACGGTGGATAACCGCTTGCTGAGCCTCTGGCTCGTGAAGCACGGCCTCACGGAGGTGACCATGTTTGACCCCCGTGGCCGCAGCATCCACCCCAGTGAGTTCCTTTACCGAAAATCCGTCATGGTCGTCCGCGGCAGCTTTCGCCCCACCACACTGGTGAACGAGGACATGCTGCGCGCCGGCTATCAGCAGTTTCGTGACAGCATGGCGACCGACCCCGCCAAGTGCTTTCTGCTCACCGAGCTCACCCTCGACAATCTGCAGCACAGCGCCGAATTAAATGAGCGCGACTTTCTGCACCGCGCCACCCTGCTCAACGAGTTGGGCCAGACGGTGATCATCTCCAATTACCACCGCTACGGCGATCTGATCGAATACCTGAGCCTGTACAAAGTCAGTCCCGTCGGCATCGTGCTGGGCGTCAACGAACTGCTCCAGCTCATCAATAATAAGTACCGCGATAACCTTGACGGACGACTACTGGCAGCCTTTGGGGAGATCTTCACCCGCAAAGTGAAACTTTTCGTGTACCCCGCGCAGCAGGAAGGTTCGGAAGAACTGGTGACGGCCCAAAACGTCCCCATTCCCGAAGGCGTCAAATTCCTGTACCAACACCTGCTCGATAACGAACAGATTGTCGATATCAACAACTTTCAACCCGAAAATCTTCACATTTATTCCCGCAACGTACTAAGCATGATCAAAGCAGGCGAAGACGGCTGGGAGAAACTCGTGCCCGATAAAGTAGCCAAACTGATCAAGGCGGAGAACTTGTTTGAATACCCCAGTGAGAAACTGGCCTTTGAATACTAGTGCTCTGTAAAGTTTGAATGCGTCACTTTTTGCGTCTTTGGGCAAAATGAAACGCAATCGTGTTATCCTGACCGGAGCCCAGCAACTTTTTCCGGAGGAACAAATTAGTGCCGGCAAGTTCAAACGTACCAAGCTACGTCGTGCCCGGATATTACTCGGTATTGATGAAGCCGAACAGGGCAAAGGATTAACTACTGATCAAGTGATGACTGCATACGGCTGTAGCCGAACTACGGTATATAACGTGCGCAGCAGATTTGTCAAGCACGGTTTCGATTTTGCGCTTGACGGCAAGCCTCGCCCGGTGAACCGAAAGAGCAAAGTAGACGGTCGGGGGCAGAGCCAAATTATCGCCCTGCGTTGTTCGGACCCACCGGATGGCGAAAGTCGTTGGACGCTTCGCCTGTTATCTGACAAGGCTATAGAGTTGGGTATAGTTGACGACATCACTCCACAAGGGATGGATTATATTTTAAAAAAACACCAATCAAACCCTGGAGAGTAGCATCTTGGGTAATTCCTAAAGCGAATGCTAACTGTGTATGTGCCATGGAAACCGTATTGGAAACCTACGAACGCCCTTACGATGCGCAGTATCCCGTTGTAAATCTTGATGAATCACCAAAACAGCTCCTCGAACAGATCGCTAAGCCGTTCTACGGCAGCGACGGTACCCTGTACCAAGATTATGAATACCAACGAAACGGTAGCGTATCGATGTACATGATCGTCGAGGCACTGGCAGGTTTCCGTGAAGTGCTCGTCAAGGACAACCACAATGCACTGACCTAGGCCGATGTCGTTATTCATATCTGTCGAGATCTATATCCGAACGCTACCAAAATCACGATAGTGGAGGACAATCTCAGTGCTCATAAATTAGCGGCTCTGTATGAAAAGTTACCGCCGCAGGAAGCTCGCCAGATGATCCGTCGCTTGGAGATTGTGCGAACACCGAAACATGGATCGTGGCTTAACATCGCTGAAAGTGAATTGAGCGTATTGACCCGATGCGGAATCAAAGAGCGCACGCCCGACAAGCAAAGCCTTGTGCGCCAAGTTAAAGCTTGGCAGGCCAAGCGCAATAAGAATGGAGCAACCGCCGACTGGCGGTTTACCACAGCTGATGCTCGGATCAAACGGAAACGATTATACCCAGAATATAAGTGACAAAATAAAACTTTACAGAGCACCAGCCCTGAACCTACCGCTTCGCACAAAAAATCCCGCACGCCTCCAATTGAGACATACGGGATTTTTTAGTTAAGTATAACCGGGCGAATCAGTTCTTATTTCCGCCGCCGCTGTGTTTTCCCTCGTGCTTTACTTCAGGGTGGGGGTGGTTGGGCATTTGTGGTTCGTTTGCGGTATTGATGTTGTCTTCCGACTTGCGCAGCTGCGCTTTTTCCTGTGGATCGTGGTCTTTGGCACCAGTTTCGGTGAAGCGAGAATTTTTCTTGTCAGCCATAATATTGGTTTTTTTGAAAAAACGCGAGCACCCGGGCTGGTGTTCCCCAATCGGCTCTTAATCCAGTATTACCTTGAAGTACACCCGTACCGGCTCTTCTCCCTTCTCGATGCGCCAGACGGAAGTCTTCACCATCGTCTCACCAATGTAGTCCATCACGGCACGGTCGGGGCGACCGCGAAACTTGAAATCGGTCAGTGTGCCGTCGACGTTGACCTGGAAACTGAATTTATATTTTCCGGGTGCCAGACCTTCCGGCTTGTCGGTTTCAATCCTTTTACGTAAATCTCTGATGCCTTTCAGGGGCAGGGCGTAGCCGGGGGTCTGGTCCAGAACGATAAAGGCACGCCCTTCGTTTTGCGTTACCTCACCGCGACCACGCACGGGTTGAAATGGTTTGCGGTCCAGGCTCACCTGCAGGGCGCGGTCGGTAGAGGAGATTTCCACGGTTTCGGCTTCGTAATCCGGGTGCTCTACTTTAATGTAGCCGGCGATGTCATCGGCCGGGAGGTGGAAAATGCCGTTGCTGTCCGTCCGCTCACCGATGGGAAGCCCGGGCAGGCGCACGAGCGCATTGAGGATGGGAACGCTGTTTTCATTGGTGATGCGGCCGCTCAGGTAGTTGCCGGGGGGCAGCGGTTCGCCCCAGCGATTGGTGGGAGGCTGAGCGAGTTTGCCCTGTATTTCTACCACGATCTCCTCGTCGGCCAGAGTAGCTGGGGCGACGGTAGGCGCGGGGGGAACGCTGGGCGCGGGCGGCGGAACGCTTTCCCGGCGGGCGGCGACTTGCTCGGCTTCAGCCCGCTCGGCCAGGTCAGTTTCCACCTTTTGGCTGGTTTCGGCGCGGCGTTGCCCAATTATTTTTTTGCGGGCTTCGGCTTCGGCGGCATCCCGATTTTGGCGGGGGCGGGGGTTTGAAGCGGGTGGGGTAGGGGCCGTCGGGGTGAAAATCTTACCCTTGTCTTCGTCGTCCACCGTCGTGGTGATCGACTGAACTTCAGGTTCTTTCGCAACGGAGAGTTCTTCGGCCGGAGCGGATTTGGGTTGGGAGGCCGGCTCTAGCGCGGCGACCGGCGGGGCGGCCTCCTTGGTCATCGCCAGTTCTTCCGTCGGCCTTTCGAGCAGGCCGGGCAGGAAGAACAAACTTCCGGCCACCAGCAGCAGCAGTAAGGTCGCCGCCGCCAGCCACCTGGCGGAGCCGCGCCCGGATGCCTTGCTCGTGCCAATGCCGCGGCCGGACTTCTTCGCCGCCTGCCTTGCCCCGGCCGTCATTCGCGCCACGCGGGCGAGGTGATCTTCGGCGGGGGCGGATTGCAGCCCGCGCATCGCTTCGGCCAGCGGCTGGTCCGTCAGGGCACGCCGTTCCAGCTCCGCCTCTTCCGGGGCGGTGAGCGCGCCGTTGAGGTAGCGGCGCAGCAGTTGATTGGTGGAGCGTTTGGTCAGGGACACTGGTTGGTTGGTTTAATCGTTGTCGTCCGTCGTCCGCCCTTCCAGGCAGATTTTCAGGTTTCGGCGTCCGTTCTGCAGGTGAGAACGCACGCGGCCCACGGATAGATGCATGGCGGCGGCAATGCTTTGGTAGCTCTCGCCCTCGCTAAGGTAGAACAGCGTCACGCAGCGGCGTTGTTCTTCCTTGAGTTGTTTGAGACAATGGTAAAGGGGGCGGGTATCCGCCGGGGTTTGATGACTTGATTCGTTACTTAGATGCAGCAACCGGTCGGATTGCATAAGCTCCCCATCGGCCTGTTTCAGCGGGTCGCGTTTTTCGCGGCGCAGTTGCATCAGGCAGTGGTTGCGCACCGTTGTTTGCAGCCACGAGCGGAAGTTGGTGACCTCGTGCCGCGGTAGCTTGTCCAGCAGTACGGCCCAGATTTCCATGCCGGCGTCTTCGGCCCGTTGGGGAGTGCCGAGGTAGCGCAGGCCGAGGGCGTAGATCAGTTCAGCGTGGCGCTCGTAAAGAGGAAGGAGGTCGTTGGGGGAAACACTGCGCTTGAAACGGGTCAGTAGCTCGGCGTCGGTAGATTCGACGCCGGCGCTAACTGGGCGGGCTTTGTTGCGGAGAAGGCGGAGCATTGGAAGGGCTAAGATAGGCTTTAGTCTATAGTCTTTAGGTCTGCAGTCGCAAGACCATCGACCAAAGATGTCACGCTAAACACTTGCCCCCTATCTTCGCCCCCCGTGCGCCGCAAACTATTCCTCCTAAGTCTGGTCCTCCTCCCCGCCGCCCTGCTGGTCAACCTTGGCATCATGGTCTTTATCGACGATGAGGCGATCCGTTCTTTGGTTGCTCAGGAGATGCTCTGGAGCGGCAACTACGTGTCGCCCACGATGCACAACGACGTGTACTTCAACAAGCCGCCGCTCTGGAACTGGGTGTTGGCCTTCAGTTTCACCCTGCACGGGGGGGCGAGTGAATGGGCGGCGCGTCTGCCCACGGTTATCGGTTTGCTGGGCTTTGCGGCTACTACCTATTATTTCAGCCGCAGGCACTTTTCACGGTACCTTGCCGGGCTGCACGCCCTGACGGTGATCACCTGCGGGCGGATGTTGTTCTGGGATTCGATGCTGGCGCTGATCGACGTAACGTTCAGCTGGGTGATCTACGCGCAGATTATGCTGTTGTACGAGCACGGCCGCCGGGGAGTGTGGTGGAAGGCCTTCGGGTGGAGCTACGCCCTGACCGCGGTGGCTTTTATGCTCAAGGGGTTACCGGCCATCGTGTTTCAGGGGCTGAGCGTTTTTGCCATGCTTGGCTGGATGCGGTCGTGGAAGCGCTTCATTTACCCCAGCCATCTCGTCAGCGGGCTGGCCTGTGTTGCTGCGCTGTCTTTTTATTACTGGCGGTACAGCCGGTACGTCGATCTGGAGCGTGTTTTCGCCCGGCTGTTTGAGGAAAGCGGAAAACGGACGGCGGCGGCGCATGGTTTGTGGGAGTCGGCACAGCACATTGCCGCCTTCCCCTTCGAGATGAGTTACCACTTTTTGCCGTGGACTTTGCTGCTGGTCTATCTGCTGCAACGGGGCAGTTGGCAACGGCTGAAGACCAATGATTTTGCGGCCTTCAGTTTGGTGGTTTTCCTGGTCAATATCCCGGTATACTGGCTTTCGCCCAACGTTTATCCGCGCTATCTGCTGATGTTGTTTCCCCTGCTGTTCGGAAGCCTGCTGTGGCTTCATCAGCAACACCAGCAAGAGCGGACCCGCACTTACGGGGGGCTGCGGTACCTGCTGCTGGGGCTCATGACCGTTTGCGCGGTGGTTATTCCCTTCGCGCCGTTAGTGCCGGATACCGCCATCGTAACGCTGCCGTGGCTGAAGAGCGTGCTTTTGGGCGCGGGCGCGGGTGCAGTGGTCTGGTCGGCATGGCGCAATGAACGTAACCTGCTTTTGTTCTTCGCCGTCTTTCTGTTGATCCTTCGGATCGGGTTCAACTTCTTCGTCCTTCCACCCCGGGCCGCTGGTGATGAGCGGGGCATCGCCGTCAGGGAGTCCGCCTACCGGGTGCTCGAAGACCACGTTCAGGACTCCGTCGCCATCTATGGCCACACCCTCATCGAACCCGCCACGGGCTACTATCTGACCAAAGCACGGGGCCACGTCGTCCGCCGCCAGCTCGAAGGTTTTGACGCCGAGACCATCTACATCCTCTCAGCCGGGAAGCGCGGTCAGTACCCCGAGCTGAATGTCGAGGCCTCCGCCACCGACAGCCTTTACCTGCGGCATCTGCGGCGGAAGTATCCCGTCGGACGCTTCGTTGAGGTACCGGAGGGCAGGGCCAGGTACCGGGGCGTTCTTCGGGATGGCATGGGGAGTGGACTTTAAAGTTTTCCCTGATCATAGTTCACCCGCCCTTAAATTTGTAGCATGAGAGCTGATGATATTCTCGATGAACCTTTGATCGAGCGGACTAAACCGGTTAACTTTCTGTTACTTGCTTTAATTCCTGTGTTTATGGGCCCGGTGCTCGGGATAGCGACCAATTACCTCAACGCCAGGATCAGCAAGGAGTATTTTCAGACCGTGATGGAGTGGGATGGGTTGTCGCAGAGCTATATCACTTATCTCGCTATGGTCCAGGGAGCTCGTGAAGGCTTTCTCTACGGAGCTATATTCAGCTTGATTTTTACCAGCTACGTGGCGTGGCGCAAATATGACGGGTTGGGTAATAAATTTTTCCGCTTTCTCCTTATCCGTGTACCCATCATTATTACGACCTGTTGGTTGACGGGTGGAATTCTGGGAGTTGTTGTTTTTTACGTTTTACCGGACACTACCGGAGTACCCTTTCTGGTTCAGAGTCTTAACCACGGATTGGAGCACTTCGGCTGGGTAGGCGGCTCCATCCGGGGCGGCATGCTCGGTGGTGTTGTTGCGCTGGCCTGGGCAATTTACCGGACTTCCCGCGAAGAGCAACGCAGCATTGCTTCTTAAAAAGGCCTCTGCACCCGCGACCCCGCCCTCATTAGTCAAGTAGACCGGCATCACTATTTGACTACTTGACTACCTTTGCCCCCATGCTATTATCCGTCGTCGTTTCCGTCTACAACGAACTCGAGAACATCCGGCCGCTCATCGACCGCATAAACGGTGCGTTGCTGGGTGCGGGGATGATCGATTATGAGATCGTCTATGTAGACGACGGCAGCTCGGACGGCACGGTAAAAGAGTTGAAAAGCATCGACGACCCCCGGCTCGTCGTCGTCGAATTCCGCAAAAACTATGGCCAGAGCCTCGCCCTGATGGCCGGCATCGACATTGCCCGGGGCGACTTCATCGCCACCATGGACGGTGACCTGCAGAACGATCCGCTCGACATACCGGATATGCTGAAACTGGTGCGGGACGGAGAGTGGGACCTCGTTGTCGGCGAACGCGTAAACCGCCAGGACGGCGCGCTGCTCCGCAAAATACCGAGCCGCATCGCCAACTGGATCATCCGTAATTTGAGCGGCGTTCACCTGCGCGACTACGGCTGCGCGCTTAAGGTGTTCCGCGCCGAGATCGCCAAGGATATGGGCATCTACGGCGAGCTGCACCGGTTCATTTCCGTGCTGGCCAGCCTCGAGGGCGCGCGCATCACGCAGATACCCGTGCGGCACCACGCCCGCCAGTTCGGGGTGAGTAAGTACGGGCTGGGCCGCACCTTCAAGGTGGTGAGTGACCTGATGCTGATGTTGTTCTTCAAGAAGTATATGCAAAAACCGATGCACCTCTTTGCGCAGGCGGGGCTTTTTCTGTTCAGCATCGGTGCACTGATCAACGTCTATTTGCTGGTCCTGAAGATTATGGGGCAGGACGTCTGGGGGCGTCCGCTACTGATTCTCGGCGCTATTTTGTTGCTGGCGGGTATCCAACTGATCACCGTCGGGATCATCGTCGAGGTGCTGATGCGGACGTATTACGAGAGTCAGAACAAGCGGCCCTACCGGATCCGGGAGGTGAAGCGGGGGAGTTCGGTGGTGGTGTAGTTCGGGAGCAACCGGATTTCCATAAAAGTAGCCTACTTCATCTTCCGCCGGGTCTTCTTATCAAACAAATGAGATGAAGCCTTTCGCTTCGCCTTACCGTTTTTTTTCATGTTTGGTTTAGTGGTGTTCTCAATGGCCGCACAGCCTGATTTGCGTGCGCACCCCGTGAAAACAAAGGAGAAAGAAGCCAAAATAAGAATGGCGAGAAAGTAAACCCGAAGCTGTTTCATACGTTGTAGGGGATGTGCGTTTGTCAGTCTGAACGCAAAAGTGAGGCCTTTCAGCCTTAATAAATCATTAAAAACCATTTTTTTGGTGGAAAATGTTGCCTGGGACCGCTTCCCGACCAATCTTTGCCGCCCTTAATCCATATTTAATAAATCCTGAACCAATGAATAAAGGAGAACTCGTGGCGTCTATCGCCGAAAACGCCGGCCTTACCCAAAGCCAGGCCGAAGCCGCCCTCAGCGCCACTCTCGACGCCATCCAGGCCGGTCTTAAGAAAGGAGAAAGCATCAGCCTCGTAGGTTTTGGTACTTTTTCCGCCAATGAGCGTCCCGCGCGCGAAGGCCGTAACCCCCGTACGGGCGAGACCATTCAGATCAAAGCTAAGACCGTTGCTAAATTTAAGCCCGGTAAGAAACTCAGCGAAAGCCTGAACTAGTCCTAACCGACCAGAACATCTTAACAGATACTGCGACCTGCTTCCATTCGGAGGCGGGTCGTTTTTTGTACGGTAGTTCGGTTGTTTTACAGTTGGGTTGGTGATGCCGCATAGGACCGTTATTGCCGGTTCTCAACACAGCACCCTCTAGTTTCATAGCGGGCAAACAACTCAGAGGTGCTAAGCTACCGCGGTACTACCGAACTATAATACTACATTACTATCTTGTGCGGAGCTACTTCGGTACTACCGAACGACATTACCGAAAAACACTTAGCTTTACATCTAAACTTATCCCCCCGAAGTAACCTTACATGGGGAAACAATCAAAACCTATATGGCAGACATCAAAGAACTAGAACGCATCGCCAGTCAGGTCCGGCGCGACATCATCCGCCAGGTGCATCTGTGCCAGAGCGGCCACCCCGGCGGCTCGCTGGGTAACGCGGACCTGCTTACCGCCCTCTACTTCGAGGTGATGGAAAACGACCCCGCTTTTAATATGGAAGGTAAGGGAGAAGATATCTTCCTGCTTTCCAATGGCCACATCTCCCCCGTATTTTACTCCGTGCTTGCGCGCCGTGGGTACTTTCCCGTGAAGGAACTGGCGACTTTCCGGCAGATCAACTCCCGCGTACAGGGGCATCCCACCACGCATGAAGGCTTGCCCGGAATTCGCATCGCTTCGGGATCCCTGGGCCAGGGGCCGTCCGTAGCCTGCGGCATGGCGATGGCTAAGCGCATGAACGGCGACGACAAGACCGTCTTCGTCCTCACCGGTGACGGCGAGCAGCAAGAGGGCCAGATCTGGGAAGCGGCACTCTTCGCGCCCCACAACAAACTGGAGAACCTGGTGCTGATCATCGATGACAACGGACAGCAGATCGACGGACCTACGGAAGATGTACTCCGCCTCGGCAGTTTCGAGGAAAAGTATAAAGCCTTCGGCTGGGACATCATGCACATGGACGGTAACAACATGACCGAAACCGTAAAGGTGCTTAAAGAAGCCCAGGCAAAGCGCAACGGCAAGCCTACTTGCATCGTGATGAAAACCGAGATGGGAAAAGGAGTCGACTACATGGAAGGTACCCACAAGTGGCACGGTAAAGCGCCCAATGACGAACTGACCGAAAAAGCCCTGGCGCAGATGGAGGAGACGCTTGGCGACTTCCCCGTTTAGTCAGAAACCAGGAGTTAATACCTGACGACCAACTCCTTCCCCTTTTCCCGATCCCTAAGGGATCAAACTTCCCGCAACTCCGGGGTGACTCTGGAAGCCGCGCTTCCTAAGTCACCCCGGGAAAACAAAAATCCATGCTTTCCCTAGATAAATTACAACAAACCGGCAAAAAAGCCACCCGTGACGGCTTCGGTGCCGGCCTCAAAGCCGCCGGCGACAAGCACGACAACGTGATCATGCTCACCGCCGACCTGCGTGGCTCCATGAAGTCGGAAGACTTCATCACTACCTACCCGGACCGCTTCATCCAGTGCGGCATTTCCGAAGCCAACATGATGGGCGTCGCCGCCGGTCTGGCTACCTCGGGCAAGATCCCGATGACGACGACCTTCGCGAACTTCAGCACCGGCCGCGTCTATGATCAGATTCGCCAGAGCATCGCCTACAGCGATAAGAACGTGAAGATCTGTGCCAGCCACGCCGGCCTTACCCTCGGTGAAGACGGGGCTACCCACCAAATCCTGGAAGACATCGGCATGATGCGGATGCTTCCCGGCATGACCGTCATCAACCCCTGCGATTATAACCAGACCAAAGCCGCCGTGCAGGCCATTGCCGAGCACCACGGCCCGATATACCTCCGCTTCGGCCGCCCCGGCTGGCCTATATTCATCCCGGAAGACCAGGAATTTAAGATCGGCAAAGCACTCCACCTCAATGAAGGTTCCGATGTATCCATCTTTGCTACCGGTCACCTCGTTTGGCACGCCGTGGAGGCGGCCCGGGAGCTTGCCAAGGAAGGCATCAGCGTTGACCTGATCAACATCCACACCATCAAGCCGCTCGATGAGGCGGCCGTAATCGCCAGCGCGAAAAAGACCGGCGCCGTTGTCTCCTGCGAAGAGCACAATAAGTATGGTGGCCTCGGCAGTGCGATCGCCGAATGCCTGAGCAAGAACCACCCGACCTTCCAGGAGTACGTCGCAACCGACGATACCTTTGGCGAGTCCGGTACGGCGGCGGAGTTGCTCGATAAGTACGGCCTCGGCGTGAAGGACGTTGTGGCTGCGGCTAAGCGGGCAATCGCTAAGAAGTCTTAGGCTTTTAGTCAATAGTCTTAAGCCGAACAGGGCCATCGTGGGAAACTGCGGTGGCCCTGTTCTATTACTGACTTGCAGACCTAAGACTTTTAAAGAGGCGCGGTCGCAGGTGCAGTGGGAAGTTGGAAAAGCAAGAACAGTCCGGTCTCCGTTCCGAAGGGATCGAACCTCCCGTAATCCCGGGCGGAACGAAGTGCGCAGCACGAGTGTAGTTCGGGGAGACACGACCTATCTTACCCGAAATTTCGCTTTCATGGAAAATCCCGTCCGCATCACCCTGGCCCGTAAAAAGACCGAGCTGAGGCAAATCATCGAGCTTCAGCAAAAAAACCACCTGGAGACGTTAGACGAAGACACCGCCAAAGACCGGGGTTTCCTCACCGCCGTCCATGAATACAAAGTTCTGGAAGCCATGAACAGCGCCGCCGCCACCGTCATCGCTAAAGACGGCACCCGCGTGGTCGGCTACGCCCTGACGATGAAGCGGGAGTTTGCCGGCGACGTGCCCGCGCTTACCGAGTTGTTTCACCAGCAAGACGAAGCCATGCATGACGGTGTCCGGCTCGGCGACGAGAACTACCTCGTTATGGGGCAGATATGTGTTGCCGAAGAAGCCCGCGGCCAGCGCGTCGCCGACCGCATGTATAAATACATGCGCTCTTGTTACAGCCTGCACTATCCCTATCTCGTTACGGCCATCGACGCGCGGAATACGCGCTCGCTGCGGGTACACGAGCGGGTGGGGTTTAAGGACCTGGTGCGCTTCACCTCGGAGGAGACGGGGAAGGATTGGGTGATTGTGATCTGGAACTGGCGAGCGTGATGGCTGGCGGTGCTGCGTGGTACCTGCCGGCACCGCTCACGCCGTGCTTTATAATGCGGAATTTTGTTGACTCAGAAGCGCACGGTGCATTCATATCCAAGGGGTGGACCAAAGCGCCATCCGCCGAGTGAACCATTCAACCTTAGTTGCGCTTAAAACAATATGCCTCAAAAACCAACGATCTTCTGGCACCGCCGCGACCTGCGAATTACCGATAATGCCGGTCTTTACCGTGCCCTCAAAGCCGGTGGGCCCGTTCTTCCTATTTTCATTTTCGATAAGGAAATTCTCGAAAAACTACCTTCCGAAGACGCCCGCGTGGTTTTTATCCACGACAGTGTAACGGCATTGGCTGAGGCTTACCGCGAGCACGGTGGCGACCTGCAGGTGTACTACGGAAAACCGCTCAAGGTCTGGAAAAAGATCATCGAGGAGCACCAGCCCGCCGCTGTGTACACTAACCGTGACTACGAACCCTACGCCAAGGTCCGTGATCTGGCCGTGAGGGAATTGCTGGCCAAGGAGGGAGCCGGCTTCCATGACTTCAAGGACCACATCATCTTCGAGAGCGACGAGGTACAGAAAAATGCCGGCGGACCCTACACCGTCTTTACCCCGTTCTGGCGTAAGTGGAAGACGATGATGGAAAGCAGGATGGTACCCTTTGAAGGCGGACAGATCAGCTACTACCTGAAACCCTACCCAACGAAAAAGTATCTTACTAATCTATACTCGCAGAAGAAATACGGAGATATTCCGACACTGACCGAGATGGGCTTCAAGGAGATCGAACCCGAGATTCCCCCCAAGGAATTACCGCGTGATGTCATCCGAACTTACGACAAAACGCGCAACTTCCCCGGTATGAAGGGCACCAGCGAACTGAGCTGCCACTTCCGCCACGGCACCATCTCGATCCGCAATAAAGCCCGTAAGGCACTGAGCCTGAACGAAACTTTCCTGAAAGAATTGGTCTGGCGTGATTTCTACTCCAACATCCTCCAGTCTTTCCCGCACGTGGTAGACGGTCCCTTCCGGCCGGAGTATAAAGATATTCCCTGGGAGAACGACGAAGGTCAGTTCAAAGCTTGGTGCGAGGGTAGAACCGGCGTGCCGATCGTGGACGCGGGTATGCGCCAGCTCAACGAATCCGGCTGGATGCACAACCGCGTGCGCATGATCGTAGCCAGCTATCTCACCAAGCACCTCCTTATCGATTGGCGCTGGGGCGAGGGATACTTCGCCGAAAAACTGCTCGACTACGAACTGGCCAGCAACAACGGCGGCTGGCAGTGGGCCGCCGGCTGCGGAACCGACGCGCAACCGTACTTCCGCATTTTCAATTATGACAGTCAGCAGAAAAAATTCGATAAGGACTATAAGTATGTCACAGAGTGGGTGCCGGAATACGGAACACCGGACTACCCCGCCGAACCGCTGGTGGAGCACAAATGGGGGCGAGAACGGGCCTTACGTGTGTATAAGGCTGCCCTGGCCGAAGCACGGGGAGAAGGGTAGGGCAACCGGGTCTTGCCAACCAGCATCCGGGCAACGGGGAAAGTGCCCCTGAAAACTTCCTTTGCATCCTGCGACCGCGCATGAATAGGATTGTCCCGGCCTTAAAGGCACAAATGCTACACCTATGGGGTGATCGTGGGGTTGAACTTATGGTAGTATTGACACTAAGTTTGTGTTTCCCAAAACCAATACCGCAATGCGTGCCGCCTTCCTATCCGGTTTCTTTTCCCTGATCTGCCTGTTTACCGCCAATAACCTGATTGCCCAGGCTCGTCTTAATCTGTTCACCGACTGCGAGTGCAACAAAACGATGCTGAGGCAGGAAATCAATTACGTCAACCACGCGATCGATCCCGCCGGTGCGCAGGTGAATCTTTTTATCGTAACGAGCTACCTGAGCAACGGCGGTAAGATCTTCAACCTCAACTTTAAGGGGCAGGAAGAACTGGAAGGGAATCAGCTGAGTTTTAAAGTACCGGTAACGGCCGTGATGACCGGCCGGGAAGTAGACGAGCACCTGGTCCGGCGCATCAAACTCGGTCTGGCCGGATTCCTGGCCGGTACGCCTTACGCCGCCCTGGCCGACGTAAAGGTTGACCTGACCGAAGAGAAAGTGACCGTGGAAAGCGAAGCCGCTCAGGACAACTGGAATAACTGGATATTTGAGGCTTACGCCCGCTTCAACACGAATAAAGAAAGCAAGCGTGGCCGTACGGACCTACGCATTGGTTTTGAAGCTGACCGTACCACGCCGGAGTTGAGGATCCGGTTTCGACCTAACTTCTTCTACCGCAGCCAGCGGGTTACGCAGGCCGATGGTACCGAACTGGTCTCCCTGAGAAAGGATATGTGGGCCAACAGCTCCGTGGTGAAGAGCATCAGCGATCATTGGTCCGTAGGCTTTTTTGCCAGCGGTACTTCCTCGACCTTCCGTAACATCGATTACGGCATCTGGGTCGCCCCGGCCATCGAGTACAACTTTTTTAATTACAACGAGGTCCCCTTCAAGGAATTCACCGTTGCCTACCGCCTCGGCTGGACCCGCAACGACTATACCGAAGAGACGGTGTTTTTTAAAACGGAGGAAAATCTCGTGCGCCAGGTGCTGGATGCCAACCTGCGTCTACGCCAACGGTGGGGGAACATCTTTGCCGGTATCTCCGGGGGGAACTTCCTGAACGATTTCAGTAAAAACCGCCTGTCCCTCCGAGGCCAGGCCGACGTGCGCCTGATCAAGGGACTCTCCTTCAACGTGGGGGGCAGCTACGAGATCATCAATGACCAGATAAGCCTGCCGCGCGGCGAAGCGTCCGTAGAGGATATCCTGCTCGGGCAGTCCCAGCTTGCCACCAATTTCGAGGCTGACCTGAGTTTTGGACTGAAGTACACTTTTGGTTCGCTGTTTAACAACGTAGTCAATACCCGGCTCTAGAAACTAGTGGTCTGTCAAACTTAGATAAGCTAGTGGCCTGCGGCATCTTTTCGCGCCTGGCTGCGTTGCTCAAATCCTCGTATGGTTACGGCTAAACTCCGGATTGAACGCCTTGTCAGGTCCAACAATTTACCAGCACTCTACCACCAATTTAAATATTGACAGACCGCCAGTGGCTGAAAAAGCAACCAAAGCCCCCCGGAGTGACGTTCTCCCGATAGAACAAAACTCCCCCTCCTTATGACGCTAGAAGAACGCGTTACCACCGACATGAAGACGGCTATGAAAGCCAAAGACAAGGTTTCCCTGCGGGGCATCCGGGCCATCAAGAGCGCGATCATGCTGCAGAAGACCGACGGCTCCGGCACCACCCTGGACGACGCCGGCGAGATCGCCCTGCTGCAGAAACTCGTTAAGAGCCGGCAGGACAGCCTCGATATTTACATCAAGCAGAACCGCGAGGATCTCGCCGTTACCGAGCGCGAGGAGATCGGCGTGATCAGTAAGTACCTTCCCGAACAACTCTCCGACGAAGAACTCGGTACCCTCATCGACGGAATCATCAACAAGACCGGAGCCAGCTCGATGCGCGATATGGGCAAGGTGATGGGTATGGCCAATAGGGAAGCCGCCGGCCGGGCGGACGGAAAAACCATTGCCGCTTTGGTAAAAGCCAAGTTGGGCTGAGCGATCGGTCAGGTGCCGGTTGTTCCCGTTTAACAAACGACAACCGTTACCCGCCAACGACACAAGGCCGAAGCTCCGTAGTACGGTGCTTCGGCCTTTGTATTTAGCGTAGTAGTAGCGAAAAAGACGCTGATTTTTATCCGTTAGAGGCCACCATCAACGGGGGCGGATCCGGAAACGGCAAGCGCCGTAAGGATGCAGAGGGCAAAGAGTGCCGCGGCGAGGCCCCAGGTGATCTTTTCGATCACGTCGGTGGAGCGGGAGGCACCGAGCATCTGGTTGGCCTGTGAGCCACCGAAAGTAGAGTCGATACCGCCGCCCTTCGGGTTCTGAATAAGTACAACCAGCATGAGGAGGAGGCAAACGAGGCCGGTCAGGATAGTAAGAAGATTGACCATGGGGACTATAATTTTTCCTTCAATTCTTTAATGAGGCCCGCAAAGATCGTCTTTTTCTCCGGATAAAGCAACTCCAGTCGCTTGTACATTTTGATGGCATTTTTATATTGCCCCTGGCGTACCAGCAGAGCGGCGAGGGTTTCGCTGGCTACGGCTTCCTGGGCTACGAGGCTTCGGCGGGCAATTTTACGGACTTCTTCCTGTTCGGCAGCCATCTTCCCGGCCTGACGTCGCCGAATGTTTTGCAACTGTTCCCGGAGGGAAAACCGGGATTCCAAGCGCTTATTACCGGTAAAGCGGCTAACGGGTTCGGGGCGCTGGGTAACATCGGCAGGTATTTGACCCGCGGTGACCGAATGCTTTCGGGGCAATACCTCATGATAGGAGGTTGCCAATTGCACCCAAGTGGAGAACGCTATTGCGGAGGGCGGGGCATCCGGTGATGAGCCGGTTGAGTGGGCGGACTCACCGATGAGGGCGTCCGTCTCCTCAATTTCCGTCTCCTCACTCCCGGTAGCAGATACTGTTTCCTCATCGTAACTCAGGCTGCGTTTCAGCGCCGCGGCGGGAGCCGGGACGGGATCAGCCGGGAGAGCTGCCTCAGCCAGGGCGATGTCCTCCAGGGTGCGCAGTTCCAGTACCTCGGTGTCTTCTTTGCCCGGTGGAGTGTATCGTTTGGTATCCTGCAGGAGATCATAGATGAAGGCCCGGTCAAAGGCAGCCGCAGCGCAAAGGTTCAGGTAGTCGGCTTCGTCCGGGTGTCCCTCCAGGTGAGCTTTCAGCAGCAGCAACAGGCGAAGGTTCGGGCTGTACGGATAATCCATTGCAAGCTGTTGAAGGCTGGCCTGGGGAAGATCATAGAGCACCCTCGGGTGCTCCAGCAAATGCTGAAAATCTTTTGAATTCATTCTCCGTGGTCTGCCCCCAAAGGTCGAGATTACTTACGAGAAAACAAACCCCGGTATCCGGAGGTGGAAAATCGTACCGAGACTTACAGGCAATGAGTACGTTTTACGTAGCAGTTGTTCTACCACGGAGCAAATACCATCTTTGACCTTGTCCGTATAATGGGTACAGCTAAGTGCAAATATTTATGCTGTTCAAGTGCGCTACAATCCTTTCAGTTCCGGAATAAGGCTTCTTCAGTGTTCGTATTAAGAAGCGTATATATATGCGATAAGGCATATATGAAAAACATTAGTTATTTTTGCTTTCGTTATGCTTTGATAATTAAAGAAAACCAAATAAGCAAACGAAAGAACAGGAGTATGGCCAAATCTAAAAAAGAGCGCATTATTCTTCACCAAGGGGAAGAGGAGATCAACATCAGCTACGACAATCTGCGAAGTGCCGTGCTGGTTCTTCGCGCCGTAAATCACGAGTTGCGCCGGGCCATCATCAGCTTATTGGAAGAGGAAGAGAGAATGACGGTTACGGAGATATACATAAAGCTGCGCATTGAGCAGTCGGTTGCTTCCCAGCACCTCGCCATTTTACGCAAAGCAGGGATCGTGGAACCCTTTCGGGAAGGCAAGTATATTTTTTACAGCCTTGAAAAAGAACGCCTGGTTCAGATAGCGGAACTTGTGACTAATTTATCCGATTGACCGCTTTTTGGTCATAATGTGCCGTTTTCTCAATGCTAGGTACCGTTTACTTGAAATTTACTTGTATTGGTCAAATATTTGCACGATCTTTGTTTTGACGACGAGGACCAATCTCTCGTTGTCCTTTGTCATCCCCACTTTTGAATTGTTTTCCGGCCCGGGCTTTTGTATTTTCTATACAGATTACCCTTACACACTCTCCGCACCATCGCCCACGGCCAGCAATAAATAAACACGGACCAATCAAACGAGATGGAGCCTCATAAGACTTCTTTGATCAATGAACCGCAACTACGCAAGAGTTCGGAGTTACTGCGTGCGATTGCGCATCCGTTACGGATGCGCATCCTCGAGTTTATCGATCAGAACGACATGATCAATGTCAACAAGATTTACAGTTCTCTCAAATTAGAACAGTCGATCACTTCCCAGCACCTTAGGATCTTGCGGCAAGCCGATCTGGTGGAGACGGAACGCCGGGGTAAATTCATCCACTACCGTCTTCGCTACGATAAGATCGAAAATACCGTTAAGGCCATTCGGGAGTTTGAGCTACAGATGGTTAAGGACAAGCGTTTGGGAGGCTCGATTCCGGCGAACGGGTAAACGTCCCCCGGGGTAGAAGTTGCGCCGTTTAAAACTCTCTGGGCTCTTTTTTTCTTAAAATAAAGACGTAGTAAAAGTAGAGCAGGACCATCACGCCCAGCGCAATGGCGACGTCCGCGACGTTAAAGACCGGTCGGAAAAAAAGGTAGGCGCGTCCTCCAAAGTAGGGGAGCCATTCCGGATAGTTGCCGTAAAACAAGGGGAAGTACAGCATATCGACTACGCGCCCGTACAGTAGAGGGGCGTAGCCTCCGTCTGCGGGGAACATCCGCGCCACCCCGCCATGAAACGACGACTCGGAAAACAGGCGTCCGTAAAAAACACTGTCGAGAATATTGCCCAGGGCACCCGCCTGGATAAGCGCAAAGCCCAACAATAATGATCGTTCCGCCCGCTCCCGCACCAGCCTCCTGAGGTAAACAAAAAGCAGGGACACCGCCGCAAGGCGGAAAAGTGTCAGCAGGAGTTTACCGTATGAGGCCCCGAAACTCAGACCAAAAGCCATCCCGTTGTTTTCAACGAAATGAATGAGCGCGCGGTCTGAGCCGAAGATACCCAACTCCTCCCCGTAGGCCAGGTGCGTCTTTACCCAGATCTTGGTCCCCTGATCGATGACAAGAACGGTCAGCAGCGTGAAGGCGACAAGGGTCTTACGGTTCATAGATGGACAAAGTTATGGCTTTGGCGGCCATTTCAATACCAAACCTTTGATAGCTGATGCCGACGTAAAGCAGCGTCTGGAGCACAGCGGTGTTAACATCGACGGGCAGGGATGATCCTTTTGCGCTGGGTTTACCCCACGCTCACCGGTTACCCTAAAATAAATACGGTCCTCCCTCCGGGAGGGGGGAAGACCGCTCATCACATGATTGACTTATTAGATCGTTCGGTATTCGCTTGTCTTTGCCGGGGGCAAGCAGCCCACTACCGGTTTTGTTTGGCGTGGATGCTCAGCGTAGTGTGCGGTACGATCCGCAGACGTTCCCTTGAGATCAATTTGCCGGACATCCGGCAGATACCGTACACTTTGTTCTGGATACGCAGCAGGGCATTTTCAAGGTGTTGAACCAACTTCCGCTGCCGGTTGGCCAGGTTGTGGGCGTTTTCGTTGGCCATGGAGGTAGTACCATCGTCCAGTCCCTTCACCTTACCGTCATCGCTGTTGGTCTGTTCAGCCAGCATACTAAGATAAAAAGCCAGTTGCTTACGCGCCTCGATGAGTTTTTCATCGATTATAGTTTTAAACTCCGCGAGTTCGATATCACTATATCGTGTTTGTTGTTTTGTTTGCATCGATTCAAATTGTGCTTCTCAAAAATTGAACATTAAAATCCCATTTGGACCGAGAATATCGTTGCCCAATATCCGCCTGAAAAAGCAGCGACTGGAAGAACAACGAATGATCCGTCTTTCGCAAAGATAACAAACGATAAAATCTAAATCAGATATTTCTTCTTGGTTTTCTAATTCAAAAAGAAGAAAGGAGGTGGCAAAAATCACAAAACCAAATTAAATTTCGGGAAATGCCGGCCCTGAAATATCAGTTTAGCGGCCGGCTTCGTCGGCGATAATCGGTAGCGGAGCCCACTTGCGACTTCGGCGTAGCCAATTAGCCCTGCTGCACGTTTCCCGGATGGTAAAGGTGCGCTCCAAGAAACAGGAGTTAGACTCAAACAACTCGTTATCAACGTATTCTATCACAAATCGCTCGTCGGTATACCGCAGTTCGAGCTGGTCGTCGGTGGTTTCCCGGTCACCGTCCTGATCGAACACCGGCCAGGTACCCGGGGCATCGGAAGGGAAGAACACACGCTGAATGTTGCCGTCGAGAATGGGGGTGAAGCGATCCGCGGCGGCAATTTCTTCGGGGCGGACGATGACGGCGTTAAAATTAGAGTGAAAAACCAGTTTTGTCCATTCATAAGCGGACGAATCAACGGGAATTCGCAGGGAAAAGCGATCTCCACGCTGAAGAAACGGGCTGTAGTAAAGCCCATCCGACCTGACTTGAAAGTTCGTTTCTTCGCCGTTTACGGAAATCACTACGGTAGACTTATTGGTGGGGGGAAGCACGTTCAGCAGGAAAGACAGATATCCGGCGGCGGGGATTTCAATGGACCAGACGGAGGCCTGCCGGCGGCTCGCGTCGAAAGAAATAACGAGAGCGTCTTCCCGTTCGTCGGTCAGCGCCAGGCTGGTATCCGACGGGAGCTTATCCCAGCGTTCGGGAGAGAAATATCCTCCCCACGCACCGGTGGAGCAGGCAAGATCAAAATACTGATAATCTTCCCCCTCCCCGATATTTTTGGCACTGTCGTCGCGCTTAGCCTCCGGCTGCGCCGCAACCAAGAACGTTGTTCCCGCAAACAACAGAAAAACGGCAAGGAGCCGTCCGCTAAAACCGGAAAATTGTTGTTTCATAGCAAGGGTAGTCACGTCGGAAACCTGTCTTAGGGACGGTACACAACTATAAGCACACAAATATACTGAAATGTGCGGTAACTTGCGTAAACGGTTATTTTCGCTTATGAAACGGCGCGGCTCTGAACACCTTGCCGGGGGGTAATATCGGGCACTTACTTCAGTACGATACGCAAACATCCGCAAAGCTGAAACCATTAGGTCCGTGTTTGCTTATAGTGAGCAGTTGCCGGTGGGTTCTCTTCCGCCACCTCGACAAAAAAATCGTTTATGACGCCCCGCCGCCTCGAATTTAAATCCATTGTCCCCCGTTCCTTACCCGAAACCTGGGCTTTCTTCAGCCGACCCGAGAACCTGGAGAAACTGACACCGCCCGAAGTGTCTTTCAAGATAAAATCTCCCATAGCAGGAGTGGAAATGTACGAGGGGATGGTAATTCAGTACCGCGTCACGCCCTTTGCCGGCATCGGGGTGGACTGGGTGACGGAAATCACCCAGATCGTTCACCACGATCACTTTATTGACGATCAGCGCGTAGGCCCCTTCGCGCTTTGGCACCACCAGCACTGGTTCAGGGAAATTGCCGAGGGAAAAACGGAAATGACCGATATTTTGCACTACCAGGCTCCTTTGGGTGTCTTGGGCACGATTGCTGACCGGTTGTTCGTTCGCCGGCAGGTAGAGGGTATTTTTACGGCGCGGGAAGACGCCATCAAGCGGCTCTTTCCGAAGCGGTAGAAGCGGCGCGGACGCAGGAATGCAAAAAAAAAGATTCCTTCGGAAAGCGGGGTAGGAGACGGCCGGCATGGCTTTTCAAAGAATTAAGCCCTGCATTCCCGCGCTCGCGCCCCATTAAGTCAGTTTGTCACGGAATGCTGCTTTCCGATACGGTGACCGAAGCCTTACCTTTACGCCCTCCAGCAGAGGTTATGAAATTGAACATCGTATTATCCACTCTTTTGATTTTACTCGCTTCGCTGCTTACCGCCCAGGGAACCCTGCTGACCACTGCGGCGAACGGTGAGATCGAGATCGAGAATTGCGCGCGCATCAATAACGCCGAAACCCAGTTCGGACCGGCCGTTTACGGAGATGATCTCGTATTTCTTGCCCGGCCGAAACGCGGGGACATCGACCCCCTCACCCGGAAAACGTACTTCAAGCTTTTTCGCGCGCCCATCTCCCGCGACGGGATGCCCGGTAACCCAAAGCCTTTTTCGGTGGGGCTCAACTCCAACTACAATGAGGGTCCGGTTTCCTTCACCCAGGAAGACCGCGTGATCTTTTTTACCCGCAACTTGCTCAACGGCGGCGCTACCGTAGAGGATCCTTCCGGCAAGGCAAACCTTGGCATCTATTCCGCCTACCGCGCCAAATACGACTGGGCGGGTATCCGCTCCTTGCCCTTCAACGGTAAAAGCTTCAGTAACCAACACCCGTCCGTTACGCCAAATGGCCGGCGGGTATTTTTTGCCAGCAACCGGGAGGGAGGCTATGGCGGTTACGATTTGTATTTCAGCGACTTCCGGGAAGGGCGCTGGAGTGCGGCCATCAACCTCGGCCCCGAAGTGAATACGGAGGGCAACGAAGCTTTTCCGCACATCCATCCCAGCGGACGTCTTTTCTTCTCCAGCAACGGTCACGGCGGCCGGGGTGGTTACGATCTCTTCCTTATCGACCTGAGCGATCGCCGCTGGGGCGCGGTGATCAATCTGCCCGCCCCGGTCAACTCACCGGGCAACGATGTAGGGATCAGCCTTACGGAAGACGGTAAACGCGCTTACCTGGTCAGCGATCGTGCCCTGGGCAAGGGGGAGGACGATATTTACCTGTTGCGCCTTAAACAGGGTATTACCTCTCTGCAGGGACCGGAAACGGGCAGTGAAATCTTTACGCTTTACGACGGGGCAAAGAGCCGCCGGGTGGTGGGGGGGCAGGTGTGGTTATCCGAAGTGGGAACGTCGGGGCGCCTGCCGGCGGAGCATTACTCTTTCGGGGTCGAGGACCGCTCGGGCGAAAAACGGATCGTGCTCCGCGCACAGCCGGTCGGGCTGTTACCGGCCACCCACCTGCATACCGACCGAGAAGGTACCCTGCGGCTGGAACTGACCGTGGGAAAAACCTACGAACTACGGGTGCACAAACCGGGGTACGCCCCGGCTACTCTGCGATTCAAATATACCGACACCGGACCGAGCCGGCCCCTGTCGATCACGCTACAACCGGCGGACTGCCGCATGGTTTCCGGAATAGTGAAAGACCGCAAGGGTGGCGGTATCGAGGCGGTCCCCGTGCATTTCCAACCCGAGAATTGTCAAAGCGCCGTTATTTCTACTACGACCGACGTGGCGGGCAGCTACGAAATCTGCGTCCCTTCTACCTGTAACTTTCAAGTGACGGCCAGCCGGGCCGGATACGAATCCGGTTCCGCCCCCCTCAGCGCGAAGATGCTGACAACAAGGGAACGCCTGGTCTTTGATCTGGTACTGCGGCCGGAGGGTAATGTGAGCCGGCGGGGAGCAGGCTCCCAGGGCGCCGTCATGGCCCTCAACGGGGTCAGTTTTTTCGAAGGTTCGGCCATCCTGCAGGAAGAACGCTCGGGGGACATCGATCTTCTACGGCGCTTACTGATTTCCCGGCCGGACGTTGAACTGATGATTGTTGCCCACGCCGACGGACCGCAGAACGCCAAGGAACTCGTGCGACTCGGGGAGCAGCGGGCGGAAGCCCTGCGGCGGGCGCTCCTTCGTCGTGGTATTTCTGATGATCGCTTGCGGACGGTATCATACGGAAATACCCGACGGGTAAGGCCGTGTACAATCTGCGGGCCGGAGGACTATGCGGCAAATTCCAGACTGGAGGCCAAGTTGCGGTAATGTTCAGGATGCGTTGTTTTCAACGGTTTCCGTATCTTCGACGGTGCAAAAGGTAACTAACAAAGCTTTGTCTTCCCCTCGCCAGCCCGTGATCCGAGCATGACGAACTATCCCGCACCCCCTTCCGCCCTGCGCATTAAAGACCTGGCGCCCAACGACCAACCCCGCGAAAAACTTCTGGCCCACGGTGTCCGCTCCCTGTCGGATGCGGAGGTCGTCGCCATCCTGCTCGGTGCCGGCGTTCCCGGCGCATCGGCGCTGGACATAGCGCGTCGGCTGCTTTTGTCGGTTGATCATAACCTGCACGATCTTGCTAAGCGGGAAGTCGCTGATCTGCGCCGGTTCGCCGGCATCGGGCGCGTAAGGGCCATCCGCCTGGTGGCCGCCCTCGAACTGGGCCGTCGGCGGGAGGCTGCCACCGTTTGTGAAAAACCGGAACTGGGCAACAGCGAGCAATCTTACCGCTTCCTGCGTCCCCTCATCGGCGATTTGCCGCACGAAGAATTTCACCTGCTCTGCCTCAACCGCGCCAACCGGCTTTTGGGTAGTCACCTGGTAAGCCGGGGCGGGGTGACCGGAACGGTGGCGGACGCCAAGACCATTTTCCGGGCTGCTCTTTCGCACGGCAGCGCCACCTCGCTGGTGCTGGCCCACAATCACCCCAGCGGGCAGGCCTTCCCTAGTCAGGCCGATATTGTCCTGACCCGTAAACTGGCCGCCGGTGCCCGCCAACTCGACCTTTACGTTCTCGATCACATCATCATCGCCGGGGAGGGGTATTACAGTTTTGCGGACGAAGGGGCGCTGTAACCCGCTGGAAGATATTAGGCGCTCAAATAGAAAAATGAAATCCGAACCCCGTTTGCTTATCTTCGCCCCCTACAACCGAAGCAACGTTGGAAAAGGAACGTAATCATTGTACCTTTTGCCGACCAAATCAATATTCACATGGCCACTACCTCGGACATCAAGAACGGGTTTACGTTTAAGCACAACCAGGACATCTACACAATTGTAGAGTTTCAGCACGTCAAGCCCGGCAAGGGTCCGGCGTTCGTACGCACCAAATTCAAAAGCCTTTCCACGGGTAAAGTCCTTACGGAAACTTTTCCCTCCGGACATAAAATAGAGGAGGTGCGCGTAGAGCGGCATAAGATGCAGTACCTCTACAACGACGACATGGGGTACCATTTCATGAACAACGAGACCTACGAGCAGGCCGGTATTGCCGATTACCTGATCGATAACCCCGGCATGCTGCGCGAAGGAGATACGGTGGAGGTACTTTACAATACGGAAGATAACACCCCGCTTACGGTTGATCTTCCCCAGTATATTGAAATGGAGATCACCTACACCGAGCCCGGCGTGAAGGGCGATACGGCAACGAATACCCTCAAACCCGCCACCGTTGAAACCGGAGCCGAGGTACGCGTGCCGCTGTTCATCAACGTAGGCGACCGCATCAAGATCGATACCCGATCCAACACTTACGTCTCCCGCGCTAAGGACTAAGCGCCCGTCGGTCGGTGAACTTGCTTCCGGCCTGCGAGCGTTAATAGGTGTCTGGTCCTTACAAAAAGGGTAACTTGATAACAGGGTACCAGTTTATTTTCTTACTTCAATCAGACTTCTGATCACCCTTTCTCAGTCTGAAGCTGAATTTGCCTCCGGCAGACACTTAGCCGTAAAAAATTACTAACCCGTATAACCCGCGGCTCTGACTTTAGCCCGGGAAGATTTATATTTAAATAAAATCGTCTAAAAGTATGACGCTGAAAGAAATTCAAGAATTGATCAAACTTGTCGCCAAAACGGAGCTTTCCGAGTTCAGGTACAAGGATAGCGAAGTAAAACTCCATATCCGGGGGAAATCCTATGTCGGTAACGGTGGAAACAATAACCAGGGCGGCAACGGTCCCTCCATCATCAACGTACCCGCAGCGGCCCCAGCTTACGGTCCCGCTCCTTTGTCACCCGCACCGGCACCCACAGCCCCTGCCGCCGGATCATCCCCTGCGACACCCGCGCCCGCAGGAGACGACGAAAGCCATTACGTGGAGGTGAAATCGCCCATGATCGGTACCTTCTACCGTTCGCCCTCCCCCGACAAAGAAGCCTACGTAAAGGTGGGGGATATGATCAAAAAGGGAGACACGGTCTGCATCGTGGAAGCCATGAAACTGTTCAACGAGATCGAGAGCGAAGTCAGCGGCCGTATTATGCGGATGCTCGTAGAGGACGCCCAGCCGATTGAATATGATCAGCCCCTGTACCTGGTCGACCCCTCCTAAAGTATTCCGTAATCAGCGGTAGCGATCAGGACGTTACGGGGGGGAGACCCATGTCTCGATAAACCCTCCGTGCCCGACGCATGAATACCGATTTCCAGTAATTCTCCAACGGCCGGTCGTCCCGTAATACGCGGATGCCGGCTAAGCGACATAAAGCCGACCATATTCATGGCTGATAAGTTCAAGAAAATCCTGATCGCCAACCGTGGCGAAATTGCCCTTCGGATCATCCGGACGGCACGAGAAATGGGCATAAAGACCGTCGCCATTTACTCCACCGCCGATCGCGAAAGCCTGCACGTCCGCTTTGCCGACGAGGCCGTTTGCATCGGCCCTCCCTCCAGTACGGACAGCTACCTGAGCATCCCCAAGATCATGGCGGCCGTGGAGATCACCAACGCCGATGCCGTACACCCCGGTTACGGATTTCTGTCGGAAAACGCTGATTTTGCCGAGATATGTACCGAGTACGGCGTCAAATTCATTGGACCCAAACCCGAACATATTCGGCAGATGGGCGACAAGATTACGGCCAAGGATACCATGATCAAAGCCAAAGTACCGGTGGTGCCCGGCGACGGCGAATTGCTTAAAAGCGTGGACGACGGTCTGGAACAGGCTAAAACCATGGGCTACCCGGTCATGATCAAAGCAACCGCCGGTGGTGGTGGTAAGGGAATGCGGATGATCCCGCGCCCCGAAGATTTTCAGTCCTCCTGGGACAGCGCCCGCACGGAGGCCAAGGCGGCTTTCGGCAACGACGGGATGTACATGGAAAAATATATCACCGAGCCCCGCCACATCGAGATCCAGGTGATCGGCGACCAGTTCGGTAAGGTGATCCACCTTTCGGAGCGGGACTGCTCCGTTCAGCGCCGCCACCAAAAACTGGTAGAGGAATGCCCCAGCCCCTTCATGACCGACGATCTGCGCAAGCGAATGGGGAAAGCCGCCATCAAGGCCGGGGAAGCCATCAATTACGAGGGGGTCGGCACCGTAGAATTTCTGGTGGACGCCGAACGGAACTTCTACTTCATGGAGATGAACACTCGTATTCAGGTGGAACACCCGGTAACGGAGGAAGTGATTGACATCGACCTGATCAAGGAACAGATTCGCGTCGCCTACGGAGAAAAATTGAGCGGAAAGAGCTATTTCCCAAAAGGACACGCCATCGAATGCCGCATCAATGCCGAAGACCCTTGGAATAACTTCCGGCCCAGCCCCGGTAAAATCACGAGTTTTCACAGTTCGAAGGGCCACGGCGTCAGAGTCGATACCCACGTCTACGCCGGGTATACCATCCCGCCCCATTACGATAGTATGATCGCCAAGCTGATCGTGCGTGCACCCACCCGCGAGGAAGCCATCACGAAAATGGAGCGCGCGCTTAACGAGTTTATCATTGAAGGAGTGAAGACCACCGTGCCTTTTCACCAGTGGCTGATGCGGCAGGAAGACTTCCGGAGCGGTAACTTCGACACCGGTTGGCTGGGCCAGCAGGAAATGCCGAAGGAGTGATGTGCAGAACTTGAGCTCTACACCCGTATACAGACGCACCCGCCCGATCGATTTCGGGCGGGTGCGTTCGTCTTTAGGCGTTTTGGTAAAAGCCGGCTACTGCCGGATCAGGAATAACTGGCCGGTGATGTTGCCGTCATCGTTAAGTGAGTTGATGGTGAGTTTCTGCTTACCCTCGTCGAAGGTGATGGCAAACATGCCGCTGTTACTGCTGGCCGGCTCGGAGTATACGCCGTAATACATTCCATTTTCGACTCCGGCAATGGTGAGTGCCGATGCCCCGTTGTGGTAAGTGCCGACGCTGCCGTCCGCGTTGAAGGAAAGATTACCCATTACGTCGCCGTACCAGTTGCTGTTGCCAAGGGTGCCGGACAGAATACTCATGCTGGCGTTTTGAATGGTTGCGGGAGCCGGGATGATGCCCGGGTTTATGTCTGCCGGAGAATAGATATCGGAGGGATAATTTTCTAGGTCATCCTCCTCATAGTCGCTGACAAGTGCTACCAGAATAATCGTGAACATCAGTAAGCCCAGGGCTGCAAGTCCGTACAGTACCAGCTTACCAAAAGTAGACCCGCCGTTGTTGGATGATTGCCGATACGCCTTACCGGGTTTTGCATTGACTGGCCCGGTTCTATTGACCGGCCGGGTAACCCTTTCGGGCGGTGGGGCGGTGTATGCCGGTTGCGCTACGCGTAGTGGATCAGGCGAAGCGACCGGTGGCGGGGACGGTGGGGGCGGTACGAATTTCCGGCCGAGCTTACGGGAAAACTCAAGTAAGCGGAACGAAAAGGAGTTTGACTCTGACTCGACTACCAGCAAACCCTTGATCTTGCGTTCCTGAATATCGTTAAAATCCTGCATCAGGACCAGCGCGGCGTGGTACTGCTCGGGGCTGTTTTGGCGCAGGGCGGGCAGCTGTTCCTCCAGCAACTCAACGGCGGAGTTGACGCGGTTCTCGGCCACGAGATGACTAATTCTTTCGTATAGATCCGGCGGGATGGGCATGGCAACTGTGAATGTGGGATGGGGAGGCGAGACGACAAAAAAGTTAGCGTACTTCCGCAATTTACTGGATTTCTCTCTAAACGGGGTCCAGTATCAGATTACGGGACACGCCCCGCTCCCGTAATCTGATTACCGTACAAGCTCATACTACCGTTCTAAACGGCCATGCCCGCCATCTTGAGCAACGCGATGGTCTTCTTGATGCCTTCCTCTTCGGAGAGATCGGACCCCTCGTACTCCACCCCGATCCAGCCGGTGTACCCGGCGTCCTTCACGGTCTTGAGAATGCGATTGTAGTCGCTGTCTTTTTCCCAGCCTTCATCATCGAAGTTATGGGCTTTGGCGGAGACGGCCTTGGCGTAGGGCATCAGATCCTTCACGCCCTGGTAGCGGTCGTATTCGTCGAGGCAGTTGTTCCGGTCGTCTTCATCGCGGGTGATGCAGAAGTTGCCGAAGTCGGGCAGGGTACCGCAGTTGTCCATGCCGGTATTCTTAATGACGTTGCTGAGCCACTCCCCGTTGGAGCTGTAGCCGCCGTGGTTTTCGACGATGACGTTGATCTCCTGGCTCTTGCCGTATTCGCTCAGTTTTGCCAGGCCTTCGGTGGCGGCTTTTCCGACCTCTTCGGCGGTGCCTTCGCCGGCGGCGTTGACGCGGATGCTGTGGCAACCGAGAAACTTGGCCGCGTCGATCCATTTGTGGTGGTTTTCTACGGCCCGGGCCCGGGCTTTGGCGTCGGTATCGCCGAGGTTCCCCTCGCGGTCGATCATGATGAGTACGGAGGTAACGCCGTGGTCCATCGCCTGCTGCTTCATCTGCTTCAGGTAGTTCATGTCGGTGGCCTTGTCCTTGAAAAACTGATTGACGTATTCGATGCCGCCTAGGCCGTAGGTTTCGCGGGCAACCCTGGCAAAGTCGAGGTGATCCATCTTGCCGTCGAAAAGCGTTTTGTGAAGGCTCCACTGGGCCAGGCTGATGTCGAACCAAAGGGAGGAAGAGGGCGCGGCCGTGGGAGCGGAGGAAGGTTGTGAAGCGGTGGTATCGCCTGCGGTCGTATCACCGGAGCCACAGCTGAGCAGGCCGGTGGTGCCGAGCAGGCCGAGGGCCAGGCCTGCCTTGGAGGAAGTGCGGAGAAAATTTCTTCTTTGCATGATTATATCGTTTTGCTGGTGTAGAGATACGGTTTTTTATGAGAACGTGCTGCTGATTTTCGTACGGGGCGTCGGTTAACACGGAGCTTTGGAATGGTTAGGATAAGGTTAAGCCCACCTGACCAACTTGCAAGGTTGGCGACAAGGGCATAGCTTGGTGGACTAATTCCACCTAAACCCACCCATGAAAAATTTGCTCTTTATCCTTTTAGTCTTTGCCGCCGTTTTTACTTCCGGTTGTGCTACTGATCCGGCGCTCGTTGGCTCGGATACGATTGCCACCGAAGTACGCTCTTTGGCGGATTTTGACCGCGTTAGCCTGAACGGTGTCGTGGATGTCAACATTACCCAGGGTACGGATTTTATCGTTACCGTCCGGGCCAACGACAATCTGCTCGACCGCGTTGAGACGCGCCTGAGCGGTGGCAACCTGGAGATCGGCCTGACGGCCGGCAACTTCCGCAACGTCAACGCTGGGGTCGACATCGTAATGCCCACCCTGGCCGGCATCGCCGTCTCCGGTACTGCCGACGCAGTGGCCGAAAACTTCCAGAGCCTTACCGGTTTAGCGGTCGACATCAGCGGCACGGGCGTCGTAAACGTCCGCAACGGTAATACCGACCTGCTGACCGCCAACATCTCTGGTACCGGTGAGCTGTTGGCCTTTTCCATGACCGCTGCCACGGCCGAAGTAAACGTCTCGGGAACCGGCGGTGCGGAAGTAACCGTCTCCGACGCCCTCAGCGGCAGCATCACGGGAACGGGTAACATTCGTTTTCGCGGCAACCCGACGCTGAACGTAAGCGTGACGGGGACGGGGGAACTGGTGGATGCCAACTAGTGGCCGAGTAGGTGCCGACCAGGGTTGGGCAAGGTGACCGTCGAACCGACCCTGACGTGGTCACAAGCGTTATCGGCTGCGTGTGCGGGCAGAGGGTTATAAATTGCTAACTTGCCGACAAACCAGCACAATATGAGTTGCCCTGCCCTTAAAATCAGCATGCTTTCTTACTCACGCTGTTTGTCTGTTCCTGTGCTCCTAAAGTGTCCGCCAAGGTGACGAAAATCAGTACGCCCTACCGTCCCGTCATCATAAACACCGAACTGACGCCGCGTACGGAAGAGACCTGCCATTGCCTGGTGCTGAACGAAGCGGAGGAAGTCATCGTACCCGATGAATACCCGCTGTACGCCGAGCAAGAAAAGAAATTTCTGGAAGCATTATATTTATCGGTCCGCTATCCGAGCGATGCGCGAACCGGGCGTAAACAGGGGACCGTACTTATCTGTATGGACATCGATGGTAAAGGAAGGGTTATCAGTACATACGTAGCTGGAGGGATTTATCCATCGCTGGATGCGGAAGCATTTCACTCAGCGAGTGCCGCAGCGGAAAAAATTGGATTCAAGCCTGCAATCCTTGCCGGTAGTGCCGTTCCGGTAACACTTATCATACCGGTAAAATTCAAAATGGAGTGAGGTGTACCCGGCTTCTGACAACCGTAAGTCCCCCGGCCGGGAGTTTGAAAATCGGAATTTTCCGGGCGACAATCCGCTTATCACAAAACGGTCACCGCACCCGCGGCCGCGCCAAACATATTAAAGCCAACTTGCGCCCGCGTGCAACCTCCGGCCGGGATATTCGTCTCTCCGGATACACAAGTATTGAGACCCAAGCCACATGAAACGATTTAACCTGCTGCTGATCACCCAGCTTCTTATGCTTTCTTGGCTGTGTGCCCAGCGTACCCCGCCCGAATACACCACCACCCGCATCGTAGGAAAAGCTCCGACCATCGACGGTGCGCTGGACGATGCGGCCTGGGACCAGGTGGCGTGGGGCACCGATTTTCACCAGCGCCAGCCGAGTGACATAGACCCCGTAACGCAGGAAACCGCCTTCAAGATTCTCTACGACGACCGCTACCTCTACGTCGCCTGGCGCGCCTACGATACCGACCCGGACAAGATCGAAGCCCGTCTCGGTCGCCGCGATGACTTCCCCGGCGACTGGGTCGAGATCAATTTCGACAGTTTTAACGACAAACGAACCGGCTTCTCCTTTTCCGCCTCCGCCAGTGGCGTGCGTGGCGACGAGTTCATCAGCGAAGACGGCAACAACTGGGACGACAGCTGGAATCCCTTCTGGTTCTTCAAGGCCAGGATCGATGATGAGGGCTACACGGCCGAGGCCCGCATCCCGTTCTCCCAACTCCGTTTCGGCAAGGAAGAGAACCAGACTTGGGGTCTGCAGGTAAACCGCAACCTGTTTCGTGAGCAGGAAGCCAGCTCCTGGGCCCCGGTGAAGCAGGTGCAGCCCGGCTGGGTAAGCCGCTTCGGTACCCTGAAGGGCCTCAACGGCATCAAGCCCCGCAAGCCGCTGGAGATCCAACCCTACGTGCTCGGCCAACTGCGTACCGGTGGGGAATTCTCCGATTCCGACCCGTTCAACCGCAAGTCGGATACCCGCCTGAGTGCCGGACTAGACGGGCGCATTGGCATCACCAACGACGTGGTGGTCGACTTCACCGTCAACCCCGACTTTGGTCAGGTGGAGGCCGACCCCGGGGCCATCAATCTCGACGGTTTCCAGATTTTTTTTCGCGAGCAACGCCCCTTCTTCGTGGAGGGCCGCAACATCTTCGACTACCGGATTACCCAGGCGGAAGCCGGAGGGCCATACAACGGCGACCTGCTGTTTTACAGCCGTCGCATCGGTGGCTCCCCGAGCCGGTCTTTGTCGGAAAATGCCGGTGCCGGCCGCTTCGTGCAGCAGCCCGAGAATACCACCATTCTCGGTGCGGCGAAGGTCAGCGGCAAGACGCAGAGTGGGTTGTCGCTCGGTCTGCTGTCCAGCTTCACCGAGCGCGAGTTTGCCACGGTGATCGACGATGCTGGCGAGAGGAGGGAGCAGGTGGAGCCCCTCACGAGTTACAACGTCGGCCGCGTACAGCAGGATTTTAATGACGGGCAAAGCACCGTCGGCGTAATGCTCACCAGCGTCAACCGCGACCTGCAAACCCCCGAACTCGACTTCCTGCATAAAAGTGCGTACTCGGGCGGCATCGACCTGGTGCACCGCTGGAAAGACCGCGCCTGGCAGTTGCGGACCAACATGGTCTGGAGCCGGGTGCGCGGCTCGGAGGAAGCCATCACCCGCACCCAACGCTCCTTCGAGCACCTGTTTCAGCGGCCCGGCGCCGACCACCTGAGCGTGGATACCTCCGCCACCCGCCTGAGCGGCACCGGGGGCACGGTGTCCATCGGGGAGTTCGACGGCGACTGGGTATTCGAGGCCGGCACCACCTACCGGAGCCCGGGTCTGGAACTCAACGACATCGGGTTCATGAACAATACCGAGCAGATCAATCTTTTCGCCTGGGCCGCCCGCCGCTGGCGAAACCCCACGAAATTTTTCAACCGCTTCCAGTGGAACCACAACCTGTTTGCCGGCTGGGACTGGAGCGGCGTAGCCCTCAACCGCAGCTACAATACCAACGTCTGGGGCCAGTTCAAGAACTTCTCCAACTTCCGCTTTTTCGTTAACCTCGAACAGCAAGACATCAGCCGCAACGCCCTGCGGGGCGGACCACTTTACCGCCGCCCGCCCGGCTTCGCGCTGGGTGGCGGGATCGGTACCGACCAGCGGAAGAAAATGACGGCCTACCTTTTTTTCAACGGCGGCCAGGGGTACGACGGCAACGTGATGGGTGGGCAGGTTGGCCTGGATATCGGGTACCAACCCACCGATGCTCTTTCCCTCAACATCGAGCCGAGCTTTAACCCCTCCACCCGCCGCGACCAGTACATCACGACCCTGACCGACGACGGCCGCACCGGCTACGTACACGGCCAGATCGAGCAGCAGGTCTTCAGCCTCACCATGCGGGCTACGTACAACATCACGCCTGACTTCACCATTCAGTACTACGCCCAGCCCTTCGTGGCCCGGGGCGTGTACGACGAGTTCAAGATCGTGGACGATCCGCTGGCCAGGCAGTTCGACGATCGCTTCATCATTTTCCCGGAGGGCACCGTTGATTATGATCCGGAAAACGACCTGTACGGCATCGATGACGATACCGACGGGGCCATCGACTGGCGGTTCAGCAACCCCGATTTCAACTTCCTGCAGTTCCGCTCCAACCTCGTTGTCCGGTGGGAGTACCGGCCGAGCTCCACGCTTTTTCTAGTCTGGTCGCAGGGCACCTCCGGCGGTACCGACCCGGCAAAGGGGGTATTCTCCGCCATCACCGAAGACCTCTTCGCGGGAGATTTGCGAAATACCTTTTTGATTAAGGGGACGTATAGATTGGTTCGTTAGTCCCATTAAACCATCGGGTGGGGCAACGAACCGATGATCTGATACGCACAAAGAACCAATAAGATTATTTCTTCCACTTTATATTACATCCCGCGCTGGGGTACTGCTTCTCCGGGCTCGGTTCTCCGGCGATCATCGCTTTGATGGCGGCGCGCAGGTCGGCCCCGTCGGAGCCGAGGCCGGAGCCGGGGCGGTTGGCGTCCAGGCGGCCGCGGTAGTATAGTTTGTCCTCCCTGTCGAACAAGTAAATGTCGGGCGTACAGGCGGCGGCGTAGGCGCGGGCGACGGACTGGTCCTCATCGTACAGATAGGGGAAATTAAAAAGGTGCTTCATGGCGAAAGCCTCCATGTTGTCGGGACTGTCGAGAGGGTAATTATCTACGTCGTTGCTGCTGATGGCAACCGTGCCGACGCCCTTGTCTTCGTAGGCCATGGCGACATTTACCAGTTCCTCGATGGTGTAGATCACGTAGGGGCAATGGTTGCAGATGAAATAGACGAGGGTACCGTTTTCGCCGCGCACGTCGTCTAAATTCAGTTTTACGGGAGACATGGTGTCTTGCAGCTCGAACCAGGGGGCCTTGGTGCCGATGGGGAGCATGGTGGATTCTACGAGGGACATGGTGAGTTCGGTGATTTTGTCGAAATGCAGTATGGTCGGGCCGCCGAATTTTGTGGGCGGCACCGTGATATATGAGTACACTTAAACGGGGGTTTCGGGTTCAACGGGTGACCTCTTTTTACACTTCGATTTCTTTTTGGCGCGCACGCGGGCATGTAAAGCAGGTTTTTTAAGGAGCAATGCACATAAGCGTTCGGCAACGGTTAGCTTTGCCGGAGGCTTGGGGCTATATCGTCAGCGAATGCGCTGGTGACTCCGGGTTGCCGGTGCGAACCCGTTTTTGCAACTTGCCAGGGGAATGCGCTATTTTCGGAGTTCGTCATTGGCGTAAGGTGGCCCGAACGAAGCTTAAATCACCTCCAAAGATCGACTTGCGCGGCGGCAACGTCCCGCGTCTGTCTTACCAATCCAGCGTACGACGGCAATACATCACTACCAACCTACCGAATCACAATACCTACCTGATGACCTTCCTCTGCATCTCCTGCTACCACAAAGGCGCCCCTTTTCTCAAAGCCGCCAAAGCGGCCGGGAACACCATCATCCTGCTGACGATGAAAAACCTGGAGCACGTCGGCTGGCCCCGCGAAGCCATCGACGAGATGCTGTTCATGGAGTCCGACTCCAACGAGCCGGCCAACCTCGGCAACCTCGCCAAGGGCCTCGCCTGGATGATGAAGAGCCGCAAGATCGACCGCATCATCGCCATGGACGACTTCGATGTGGAGAAGGCCGCCTACCTCCGCGAAGAGTTCCGCTTGCCGGGCATGGGCCAGACCACCGCCCGCTATTTTCGCGATAAGCTGGCCATGCGCGTCCAGGCCCACGACCAGGGGGTGCGCGTGCCAAAGTTCTCTTCCTTGTTTAACGACATCGAACTGACCGACTTCGCCAACAGCATTGAATATCCCTGTCTGGTAAAACCGCGCGGGGAAGCCTCGGCCACCGGCATCACCAAAGTCCACTCCGCCGAAGAGCTCTGGCGCGTGGTGCACGGCCTTGGCGAAAAGCGAAGCCAGTACCTCGTAGAGCAATTTCGCCCGGGCGATGTATATCATGCTGATTCGATCAGCGTTGACGGGGAGGTGGTTTTCTGCCAAGTCTCCCGCTACCTCAGCACGCCCTTCGAGGTGGCCCACGGCGGCGGCATCTTCCGCTCGGCCAGCGTGCCGTACCACCATGACGATGCCGTCACCCTCCGCCGCCTTACCGAGGAGGTGATGCACGCTTTTCACATGCAGTTCAGCGCCAGCCATACCGAGTTCATCAAACTGCCTTCCGGCGAGTTCGTTTTTCTCGAGACCGCCAGCCGGGTGGGGGGAGCCCACCTCGCTGAAATGGTCGAAGCCGCCACCGGCATCAGCCTCTGGGAGGAGTGGGCCAAACTGGAATCGGCCAAGGCGCGGGGGCAGCAGTACCACCTGCCCGAGCGCCGCTACGACCAGGCGGGCATCGTCGTGTCCCTCTCCCGCTTCGAGCGGCCCGATATGGCTCCGTTCAACGACCCGGAGGTGGTTTGGCGGATGGATAAGGCGCAGCACGTAGGCGTCATCGTCGCTTCAGATTCGGAGCAGCGGGTGCGGGAACTACTGGATAAGTATGCGGACGTTATTGGGCGGGATTATCATGCGGCGGCTCCGGCTCCGGATAAGAGCCTGCATTAGCAACCGGCCGTAGTTACCTCCGGTAGCAACCGGGCGGTCGGATACTCCCGGCACCTCCTCTTAACCAATCGTTCACACCCCCACCGTTGCCCACCCCCGCCCCGCGCCCGATCTTGTGCGGATGCCGAACCCGCGCTTCCAGTTCTCCCGGCTGGCCACCTTATTCGTATTTAGCTGCCTGCTGAGCGCCTGCGCTCCCGATCTTTTCAGCGACGGTACTACCCGCGTAATTACCCTCACCGATACCATTCGCAACGTCTCCAGCGGACACTACCAGGCTTATTGGGAGGTAGAGGATTCGGCACGGTGGAAGGAAGTGGTCGCAAAAGCGGATTCCATCGTGCCGGCAAAGGCACCCGGCCTGCCGGGCGCTGGGGTAAAGCTCCGCAGCGAAACCATCTGGTATGAGGCAAAAGTTGTTAACGGCGGCCTTCGCTCCCGCTACTATTACCCCGGCTGGAAGCGTAATTTCGACTCCATCCCCCGCGACCTCAACATCATGCTGCTGCGCAACAACCACCGCGTCCGCGTTCACATTCCGGCGGCGGACGTTGTGCTGGGCGGCGACTCTCTGCGCATCGCTCTGATCCATACTGAGGGGCCTGCTTTTGACTGGGCCTTCACCGATTTCCAGCCGGTGCCTGATCGCCTGCTGCTCACTACTTACGGCAACGATACGATGCCCATCGTGACCGATATGACGGCCGTGGGGGAGATCAGTCGGCAGACTGTTTTTCGGGTAGGGAAGAAGCACTATGCCGTAAAATCCATCGCCGATGATTACGGGCGTATGGAGATCGAAGCCCTGGAAGATGCGCGTGGGTTGCCCCTCACTGCCGAAATAGACTTTAGCTACAAAGCGGTTCCGGTAAAGGACCTCGACGGTAATCACACCACGATCAAACGCAGGCCGGGCCATGACCTGATCCTGTATTTCTCCGGTGGCCGCCGGCCGGAAAAATACCTGCGCGGGCTGGACAGCATGTACCGGGCCCTGCCCAAAACGGAGCAGCAGACCCTCGATGTTGCCGTCATCTCCCAATTCGGCCTTCCGGACGAACTCCGGGAAACCATCGATCAAATCGATTTTAGCCTGCCCTTTTACCTGGGTACCGAAGAAACCTGCCTGCGACTAAATTGCACTCCCTACCTGCCCTACTTCGTCACGGTCAACGGGCGGGGGCGCATCACCAGTTTCCATAACTGGTCGCGCGTGCTCGAAGGGCGGTTCAAAAAAATGATGGAGTAGGCGCGGCCGCGGGATGCAAAGGAAGTTTTTCGTGCAGCATCGCCGCCGCCCTTACCCTGCTCTTTGAACGCCTTACCCCGCATCCCGCGGCCGCGCCCTGATGAAATACCTCCAAGGCGCGGGAGCAAATCGCATATCATGTATTGCTAAACACTTATGCACATCACCTTCCCATCCAATAAAAACAGGCAAAAGTCGTCAAACCTCCATCCTCCGCCGAGTACCGCTAATTGTTCCCCCGCCGCCCCTTATCTTGCGACCCTATGACGTACGAAAATTTTACGACCAAAGCCCAGGAGGCCATCATTCAGGCCCAGAAGATCGCCAAGGAAATGGACCAGCAACAAGTGGACACCCCCCACCTGCTGGCCGGTATCATGACCGTCGATGAATCGGTTGCCGACTTCATTTTTAAAAAAGTGGGCCTCAACGTCGAGTCCGTGCGCCGCGAAATCAAGGAAGCCCTGATTGATTACCCGAAGGTGAAGGGTGCCACCAAACAGTACCTCACCAACGACGCCAACCGCGCCCTGAGCCGCGCCAAAAAGATGCTCAAAGACTTCGGCGATCAGTACATCTCCATCGAGCTGATGCTGCTCGGCATCATCCAGGGCGCTAGCGACAAAGGCGCACGCATCATGAAGGAACTCGGTGCCACCAACGAAGGCATCCGCAACGCCATCCAGGAACTGCGCAAGGGCAAGACAGTCTCCGAACCCGGCGACGACAACGTCTATAACCTCCTCGAAAAATATACGATCAACCTCAACCAGCGCGCCGAAGACGGCAAGCTAGATCCCATCGTGGGCCGCGACGAGGAGATCCGGCGTCTGCTCCAGATCCTGAGCCGGCGCAAGAAAAATAATCCGCTTTTGATCGGCGAACCCGGCGTGGGTAAAACCGCCATCGTGGAGGGCATCGCCTGGCGCATCGTAAAGGGCGACGTGCCCGAAAGTCTGAAGGAGAAGCGCATCTTTGTGCTCGACATCGCCGGCATGCTCGCCGGCGCGAAGTATAAAGGCGACTTCGAGGAACGGCTGAAGGGCATTATCAAGGAAGTGGCCGACAGCAACGGCCGCTACGTCCTCTTCGTCGACGAGATCCACACCCTCATCGGAGCCGGTGGTGGCAACGGTGCGATGGACGCCGCCAACATCCTCAAACCAGCCCTCGCCCGGGGAGACCTCCGCACCATCGGCGCAACTACGCTCGATGAGTATCAAAAATACTTCGAAAAAGACAAGGCCCTGGTCCGCCGTTTTCAGACCGTCCGCATCGAAGAGCCGAGCGTGGAAGATACCATTTCCATCCTGCGCGGTTTGCAGGAGCGCTACGAGGTATACCATAAAATTGAAATTCTGGACGAGGCCCTGGTCGCCGCCGCCGAGCTCAGCAACCGCTACATCGCCGACCGCTTCCTGCCCGATAAAGCCATCGACCTGATCGACGAGTCCGCCGCCCGCTTACGCCTGGAGCTGGACAGCGTACCCGAGGAGATCGACGAAGCCGACCGCAAGGTCCGCCAGCTGGAGATCGAAAAAGCCGCCATCAAGCGCGAAGGAAGTGCCCCGAAGCTGAAAATCATCGAAGAACAGATCGCCAACGCCCGCGAGAGCCGCGACAGTCTGCGCGCGCGCTGGACGATGGAAAAAGACCTGGTGGATAACAGCCAGAACCTGAAGAAACAGATGGAGGAGATGGAGCACCTGGCCGAACAGGCCGAGCGCGCCAGCGACTTCGAAACCGTCGCCAAGATCCGCTACGGCCAGCTCGCCGACCTGGAAAAACAGATCGAAGATGCCGAAAAAGAACTGGACAACCTGCCCGACGATAAACGCTTCACCAACGAAGAGGTGACCGCCGAAGACATCGCCGAGGTGGTGGCCCGCTGGACGGGAATACCTGTCACCCGCATGATGCAGAGTGAGCGGGAAAAGCTGCTCAAACTGGAGGATGAACTGCACAAACGGTTGATCGGCCAGGATGAAGCCGTGATCGCCGTCTCCGACGCCGTGCGCAGAAGCCGTGCCGGCCTGCAGGACGAGAACCGGCCGATTGGTTCCTTTATCTTCCTTGGCCCCACCGGTGTCGGAAAAACCGAACTCGCCAAAGCCCTGGCCGAGGTACTGTTCAACGACGAGAACGCCATCACCCGCATCGATATGTCGGAATATCAGGAGCGCCACTCGGTGAGCCGCCTGGTGGGCGCCCCTCCCGGATACGTGGGCTACGACGAAGGCGGTCAGCTGACAGAAGCCGTGCGCCAGCGGCCTTACAGCATTGTCCTGCTCGACGAGATCGAGAAGGCCCACCCCGATACTTTCAACATCCTGCTGCAGGTGCTTGATGATGGCCGCCTGACCGACAACCGTGGCCGCGTGGCCAGCTTCAAGAATACCCTTATCATCATGACCTCCAACATGGGGGCGGATAAGATATTGGAGAACTTTGAAGACCTCGCCAGCGTGGGCCCCGAACACCGTGCCGATATTATTAAAACTACCCGGGAGGAAGTGTTCGAGTTTTTGAAGGAAGAGCTGCGCCCCGAGTTCCTCAACCGGATCGACGAGCGGATCATGTTCACGCCCCTGAGCCTGGAGGAGATCAAGAAGATCGCCCGTCTGCTGCTGCGCAAGACCGAAAAGATGCTGGCCCGCCAGGGCATGGTGCTCAAGATCAGCGACCGCGCCCTCGACTGGCTCGCCGAGCGGGGCTACGACCCGCAGTTTGGCGCCCGGCCCATGAAGCGGGTGCTGCAGGCTGATTTGGCAGATGAACTCTCCAAAGACCTCATCTCCGGCAAATTCGTCGCCGGTGATACCATCTACACCGACCTTGGCAAGGATGCACTGACCTTTGGCAAAAAGCCCCTACCAGCTAAAGCCAAAGCCGCCGAGGTAGACCCCGAAGCCGCCGCCGAAGCCAAGGCTGTAGTGGAAGAGAAAGCCAAAGCTGACGCCAAGGCCAAGGAGGAATCAGACGGTAAGCCCAAACGCAAGCGTAGCCGCTCAAAGCCCAAGCCCAAGCCTAAAGCCGCTACCAAGACGAAGGAGAAAGCAGCTGAGGATGTTGCGGAGCTTAAGAAGGCTACTCAGGATTTGTTGGATGCTACCGAGTCGGTTGCGGAGGGGAAGGAGTAGCTAACTCGTCCGCCCACTCAACACTCTCAATAAACCGAAAAACATCCACCTTAGCAAATTCCACGATCGGACGCAACGAATCGGGGTTAACGACAGCGTCGAAGTAGAGCGCACCACGCAGGAAGTGGTGGGTGGTATCCGTCAGGAAAAACTGGAAGGGGCTGGCCGCAGGGCCGGTCACGTCGAAGGCAACGCCGTGGACGTTGGCCTCCGGGCGGCTGATCACGATCTCCTCAATGTTGCTGGCGCGCTCCATGTGCTTGCCGGTGAGCTTAAATGCCTGGTCGCGGTGGCCCTCGAAATCGGCCATGCTGCTGATGGGGTAGTAGCTGAAGTGGACGCTGCCGTTTAGGCCCTCGGCCAGCTTCAGGTCAAACCAGCACTCATCGGGCGGAGTCTCCTCGAAGAAGCTTTCTTCCTGGCGCATGGCGGCTGAGACGGGCTTGTCGAAGCTGAAGGGGCAGTAGTCGGCTTTCACTTTTTCGTAGGCGCGCTCGGGATACATTACCCTGGGGTAGGAGCGGGGCTTGGGGATGGGCGGTTCGCCGGAGTTGCAGGCGGTCAGGAGGGCGGCTAAAGTGAGGAGTAGGACGATGCGCATGGAAAGGCTAACGCCCGCTGAAGTAATGTAGTATTGGAGTCCGGTAGTAACTACGTTGCAGCAATACCGCCCCTATTTCCAATTACTACAAACAACTCCCGTTTCGGCCTTAAGGATCACCTGCTTCCGCACGGTTTTCCCCTTTTTGACCTCGAGCTGGTAGCGGCCGAAAGCGAGTTTGTCGAAATTGAGGTTATAGCTGTAGCCGTTGTGCTTACGGATGCGGTCGGTGAAAATCTCCTGACCGTCCTCGAGGTCGACCAGGGTGATGGAGGCATTTTCCTGTTCCAGGTTGGCGATCAGGACTTCGAGGCCGCCGGGCATCATCTGGCTGCGAACGATCAGGGGCTCGGTAGCGGAGGTGTCTGCAGAATGCGCGAACGCAGGTGCCGTGCAAAAGCTGAAAAGAGCAAGGAGGGTGCATACAAGGGTTTGCATTAAAATAAGGGTTTGGTTAAAAAGGATGATTGACTTCTTACTGTGTCGGAGCTTATCTGGCGTAAGCAAATTTCCCGATAAGCTCGTCATATCAGTCTGTGTTGGTAGTGACGACAAGATCGCTCCTCGAGTTGCACAGTAGGCTGGTTTTGTGACGAACGGCCGGTTTGCACCGATCAACAGTACCGGTGATGTTGATAATTTAAATAGCGGATTAAATAATCTTAGCTTTTTTTTTAAGCTAAGTACATTTGGCCTACCTTTGATTAGAATTAAAGCTAAGTCCGTGAAATACGCATTTACCCTATTGACCTTTTCCTCTTTTATTCTCCTCAATGCTCAGGACAGCCTCGCTCTGGCCCCGGTCACCGTCACCGCTCCGGCCTGGGCGGGCGGTGCGGCTGCACGGCCGGTGGCAGATCTGACCCGGCAAGACCTGGCCGAAAATTATTACGGACAGGAGCCCGCCCTGCTGCTGGAGCGCCTGCCCTCCGTCACCGCCTTCACGGAATCCGGCTCGGATTTCGGCTACGCCAACTTCCGGCTGCGGGGCATTGATCAGACCCGCCTCAACTTTACCCTCGACGGCGTCCCGCTTAATGAGCCGGAAGACCAGGGTTTTTACTTCAACAACTACGTCGATCTGCTTTCGAGCGTTCGTGCCGTTCAGGTGCAGCCGGGCGTCAATGTGGGCGTCAACGGCACGGCGGCCTACGCGGGCTCGGTGCAGCTGCTCTCGCCGGGTGTTGGGGGCAAGGCCTTTACGGAGGTTTTCGCTGGCTACGGCTCTTTCGGTAGCTACCGGGCTTCGGTGGCCCTGCGCCGGAACCCGGGCACTGACGGCTGGAGTCTCTACGGCCGGGGTACCGCCCTTGGCTCCGACGGTTTCAAGGACAACAGCGACCACCGGGGCCGTTCGGTATTCCTGCAAGCCGGCCGGGTGGGGGAGAAGGATTTGCTGAAGCTCACTGCATTCGGCGGCAACCAGAAGAACCAGATGGCGTGGTTGGGCGTATCCGACTCTTTGCTCCGGGTCAACCCCCGGGCCAACGGCAACGACGTGGGGGAGCGGGACGACTTCACGACCACACTGGCCAAGGCGCAGTACACCCGGATACTCTCGCCCGCCGTGCAGTGGTCGTCGAGCATATACTATGGCTTTCAGGACGGGAACTATGGCTTCGACCTTAACAATTTTCTTGGCGCGGACATCGGTGAGGGGCTTTACGATTACGCCTTCCGCTACCACAACCTGGGCCTGCTGACCAACGTCGCCTACGCGCAAAACGGTTGGGATCTCCGGGCAGGCCTTCACGGCCAGGACCACAACCGGCGGCATACCGGAAGTCAGGCCGGGACCGGGGAGCTGTATGTGAATAGCGGACTGAAAAACGACGTCAGCGGCTTCGCGGCCATTGCCCGTCAAACCAATTCTTTGCACCTGCGCGCCGCCGCCCAACTCCGCCACGTAAGCTTCGCCTACAACGGTGACGTGGACTTCGAAACCCTCCGCAATACCTTCCTGAACTACGAACTGGCCGTTACCTATACCCTGGGGCAAAGCCGGCTGTATTACCGCTTCGGCAGCACCGGCCGTGAACCTACCCGCAACGACATCTTCGGCGGCGAAGACAATCTGCTGGCCGGTGACGACGGTCCGTTGCTCAACGTCACCGTACCCGAAACGGTCTCTGACCACGAGCTGGGCCTGCGCGGTAAATCCGGTACGTTTACCTACCTGATCAACGCCTACTACCTCCGCTTTAAAAACGAGATCGTACTGAGCGGTGGCGTGGGCCCCAACGGTCTGCCGCTGCGCTCCTCCGTCGCTAAATCTTACCGTGCCGGACTGGAATATCAGTTTGGGTATGAACTGGGAAAAGACTGGGAAATACGCGCCAACGGAACCCTCGCCGATAATAAAATACAACAGGATGGTACCTCTTTCGCTCCCGTACTTAGTCCCGACGTGCTGCTCAATCAAGGCCTGACCTACGCTCCGGACCCGTGGTCCTTCGGTCTCGACTTGCGCTACCAGGGCCGCAGCTACCTCGACTTCGCCAACGATTTTGAACTGGACGCCTTCACCACGCTCGCTGCGCGGGTGGGGTGGCAAAGGAATCGCTGGACGGTCATCGCCCATGCTTTTAACCTGACCGACGCGGCGTTCTACGCCAACGGGCAGCTCAATATTTATGGCCAGCCGGTGTATCACCGGCGGGCGGGAACTAACGGGTGGGTTTCTCTGGCCTACCGGTGGTAGCTCGTCCGCCGGGTCAGGATTCTCCCCACCGGTAACTATCCAGCTCAAAGCCCGCCAGGTCCAGCACCCGGTCCACCACCGTACCGGCGATCTCCTCCTTAGTCTCTGCCCCCGAGTAAAAGCTCGGGATGGCCGGGCAGATGATGCCACCGGCCTCGGTAATGGTGGTCATATTCCGCAGGTGGATCAGGCTGAGCGGCGTTTCGCGGGGGACAACGATGAGCCGCCGCCGCTCCTTCAAAATCACATCGGCCGCACGGGTAATAAGGTCTTCGCTGACGCCCGTGGCGATGCGCGCCATCAGGCCCATACTGCACGGGCAGACAATCATGGTGCCGTATTTAGCGGAACCGGAGGCGAAGGGGGCGTGGAAGTTCTTTTTCCCGTAGCAGTCAAAGTCGGGGTAGGCAGCTTTGTCGAAAGGCTGGCCGATCTCCAGTTCCCAGTTGTATTTGCCGTTATCGGTCATCACCACGCCCACGGCTTCCCACTGATCTTGAAGGCCGGCCAACCGGTCGAGGAGGAGTTTGGCGTAGAGACTGCCGCTGCTGCCGCCGATGGCGATTACTACTTTTTGCTTTTGCATGGAAGTGAAACGGAGAGTAGCCCCGTTGGTTGCCGAATTATACCAATGACGAGACCAAGAGGTAAACCAGCGTTCCGAAAACCAGGATACCAAAAAACCAGGGTAGGGCCTTGTCATCATACCTCAGCCTTAGTTCCGCCATAGATAGATTACTGGTTCCGGCACACAGGCTATAAATTCTTAGTCCAATACCCTGGATAAACCTGAAGAATCTACCGAAGAGTTCTCCAAACACCGTCTCCACAAAGAATGCCACGATAGCTTCTAACATATCCGTAAAGTACTAATCTCGAGCAAAAAAAGCGGCCAGGAAAAATCCCGGCCGCTCGATGAATTCACTAATACACACACTCTAGATTTTTTCGAAGTGGCACCTAAACTTCTTCCGCCACCAACTCCTGTTCCCGTGCCTTGCGAAACACGACGACATTGTCGAAAACGTCGAGAACGAGTTGGCTGCCGGGGGCGACATTATTCTCCAGCATCTGCTTAGACAGTTGCCGCAGTACCCGTTTCTTGATCACCCGCTTAAGGGGGCGGGCACCGAACTCGGGGCTGTAACCTTCGGCGGCGAGCCAGTCCATCGCCTCGGGGGCAATGGAGAGGATGATGTCTTTCTCGCCCAGCTGCTTGCGCACGTCGTTGAGCTGCAGCTCCACGATCTGGCGGATATCCGTCCGGTTGAGGGGGCGGAACATCACGACGTCGTCGATCCGGTTGAGGAACTCGGGACGTACCGTTTGCTTAAGTACGTTGAAAAGCTGCTCCTTGGTTTCCTCCACGATTCGGTCTTCGTTATTACCGTCGATCTGGCTGAAGTTATTCTGGATCATTTCCGCGCCGATGTTGGACGTCATGATCACGATCGTATTCTTAAAGTTGGCCACCCGACCTTTATTATCCGTCAGGCGACCTTCGTCGAGCACCTGGAGCAGGGTGTTGAAAACGTCCGGATGGGCCTTTTCGATCTCATCGAGTAACACGACCGAGTAGGGCTTGCGTCGCACGGCTTCGGTCAGCTGACCGCCTTCATCGTAACCCACATAACCGGGAGGGGACCCGACGAGGCGGCTCACGCTGTGACGCTCCTGGTATTCGCTCATGTCGATGCGCGTCATCATATCGGCGTCGTTAAACAGGTATTCGGCGAGGGCCTTGGCCAGTTCGGTTTTGCCCACGCCGGTGGTGCCCAGGAAAAGAAAGCTGCCGATGGGTTTATCTTGGCTGCTCAGGCCGGTACGGCTGAGGCGGATAGCATCGGCGACAGCCTCCACGGCTTCTTCCTGGCCTACGACTTGCTTGTGGAGTTCGTCTTCCAGTTTCAGCAGTTTCTCCCGTTCGCTCTGGAGCATACGGGTAACGGGGATGCCGGTCCAGCGGGCGACGATCTCGGCGATGTCTTCCGCGTCCACTTCTTCCTTTACCAGCATCTTGGCGTTGGTTTGCATCTCGCCTAGGCGGCTTTGAAAGTCGGCCAGTTCCTGCTCCACCTCGGGAATGAGACCGTAACGGATCTCCGCTACGCGACTGAATTCACCGGCGCGTTCGCCCTGCTTGGCGTCGTTCTTCAGCTGCTCGATGCGTTCCTTGGCCTGCTGGATGCCGAGTACTACTTCGCGTTCGGACTCCCACTGAGCGCGGAAGGCGTTGCGCCGTTCTTCCAGGTTGGCGATCTCGGCGGCGATGCGGTCGAGCTTGGTCGTATCGCTCTCGCGTTTTACGGCCTCGCGTTCGATCTCCAGCTGGCGGATCTTACGTTCCACCTCGTCGAGTTCGGCGGGCATGGAGTTCATCTCCAGGCGGAGGCGGGCGGCGGCTTCGTCGATCAGGTCGATGGCCTTATCGGGGAGAAAGCGGTCGGTGATGTAGCGTTCGGAGAGCTGCACGGCGGCGACCACGGCTTCGTCGAGGATGTTGATCTTGTGGTGCGTTTCGTAGCGTTCCTTCAGGCCGCGCAGAATACTGATCGCGTCCTCCTCATTCGGCTCGGCGACGTTGACCTGCTGGAAGCGGCGTTCGAGAGCCTTGTCGGTCTCGAAGTACTTCTGGTACTCGGCCAGGGTGGTAGCACCGATGGCGCGGAGTTCGCCCCGGGCGAGGGCGGGTTTAAGGATGTTGGCCGCGTCCATCGCGCCCTGTCCCTTACCGGCACCTACCAGGGTGTGGATCTCGTCGATGAAGAGGAAGATCTGGCCGTCGGCCTCGGTCACTTCGTTGATGACGGCCTTGAGGCGTTCTTCAAATTCACCCTGGTATTTGGCACCGGCGATGAGGGCACCCATATCGAGGCTCCAGAGGTCTTTTTCGCGCAGGTCTTCGGGTACGTCGCCGTTGACGATGCGATGGGCGAGGCCCTCGACGATGGCGGTTTTACCCACGCCGGGCTCACCGATCAGGATCGGGTTGTTCTTGCTGCGACGGGCGAGAATATGGAGGACGCGGCGAATCTCTTCGTCGCGGCCGATCACCGGGTCGAGTTTGCCCTTGCGGGCCTGTTCGTTGAGGTTGATGGCGTATTTCTCCAGGGAGTTGTAGCGGTTCTCGGCGGAGTCGGAGGTGACCTTTTTGCCCTGGCGCAACTCTTCGATGGCGGCCTTGAGGAGCTTTTCGTTCACGCCCGCATCGCGGAGGATCTGGGTGGTGACGTCGTTGATCTTAAGATTGGCCAGCAGCAAGTGCTCCAGGCTCACGTATTCGTCACCCATTTCCTTGGCGACCACGCTGGCATACTGTACCATTTCACCGGCGGGGCGGCTCAGGTTCTGTTGCCCGCCAGACTGCTTGGGGTAGCCGGCAACGGTGCTGTCGATGGCTTGTTTAACGGCGTTGAGATTGCTGCCCATCTTCTTAAAAAGAAAGGGAGCTACATTTTCGTCGATCTCAAAAACCGCCTTCAGCAGATGCCCGGGCTCGATGCTCTGCGAGCCGTTGCCGAGGGCAATTTCCTGGGCCCGTTGCAGAGCCTCCTGGGACTTGATGGTGAAGTTGTTGAAATTCATTATATTTTATTTTTCGGCGGTAGTGCGGGTAATCTGTGCTTACTCGACTTTTAAGCCATGGTTGTCAGATGGTTAGCCACGTTAATAAAACGATGTCTGGATGGTGTCTGGTTCATCATCGTGGCGACATCTGGGAGCAAACCGGGTGCCTGAAGTATATATCGGTAATTTCGTCAGGCGTTTGGGGGTCGGGCCTGACTTTTTTTCAGGCGCGGCCGCGGGTGCAGTGAAGGTTCGGAAGGAACAGGGAATCGGGACTCCGTTATAAATGACTGTGCGCTGCCTACTGGTTGCGGAGGCGCAAAAGACTTCCAAAATAGAGTTAGCTGGACTTTAGCCATTTCGTCGGCCGTCAGGCAACGGTCAAAGTCACTAATTGCTCAAAAAGCGAATCATAGCCTTTAATTTTTCCATAAGGCCCTTTTCACCGCTTAGAGAATAATTACCGACATCCCGTATACATTGACGTACAGCCCTCAAATCATCGGACACCCCGTCCTCGGCCGTTCCCCGATGGGCTACTGGCTGGTCCACTAGAGTTCACCCGCATTCACACGACAAGGCCTGCCAGTATCTCCTCTCCTCTAACATGCCTGCCGGCGGCATTCTTTTCGCTTGTATCCTTGTATTTCCGAAGTTAAGCTAGCTTGGCGGCCAGAGGAGGAACTATCTTTCGCTGGTGCACGACACCGTCGCGAAGTGTCTCCCCGCCGTCAGGCTAAAGCTCGGAGTATAACTAGGTTCCCGAAGCCGTATTGACAAGCTTGAACTTGCCTGACTTCCTTTTCATCATCAATTCTTTATCATGTCCAAAACGATCATTGTAGCGGCTGACGTAAGTAAGGGGGTACGGTGATTTTATCGTTATTAATAGTGGAAAAAAGCTGCTAATGGAGCTTTTCCAACTTGACGATAATAAAGCCGGCCACACCAAGCTGTGTGAGCAACTGATTTCACTTAAAAAGACACATAAAGCTAAGCGTCTTCTCTTCATCGTCGAAAGTACCGGAGGTCTGGAAGACAACTGGCTGCGAATGGCAAAACAAGCTTCCCTGAGCGATTTTGTCGAAGGATACCGTCTCAATCCAAAACTAATTCATCATGAATACCGGGTTCAGAAGCGCAATGGCATAAGTGACGGAGTCAGCGCTTTAACAATGGCCCATCACGTAGCAAAGAACCTGGAACATTTCGAGCCCTCAGAGATCGTCGTTGATCCAGCTTATGCACCGGCTCGGAACCTAATACGCCATATAACGAGTCTGAAGCAAGACTGTACTGGACACAGGAATAGTCTTCAACAGTTGCTGTACCGGTATTTGCCTTCTTTATTACCCTTCCTTCCCGCGGACTGTTCTCAGTATTTTCTTAAAATTCTTATTGCTCACGGAGGGAAAAGAGCAGTTCAACTAGCTGCCAAGCAGGGTTCTAAGAGTGTTCCAAAGGGTAAGGCGATTCAAATTTACGATGCCCTCAAGGATGGAATCGATATGAAAGAGACGCCACCGCTGGTAGTTGCGGCTATCAGATCGGAGGCTCGCCAAATCTTGTCATTTTTAGAAGAGATTAAGGAGCTTGAAGAGCTTCTCTGTCAAGTTGCTCCCGTTGCAGGCAAGCAGGTTGAGCAGCTATGCTCCATCGAAGGGATGGGCAAAGCTAGTGCAACCACTTTGTTATGCTTCTTCGAAGATATAGACCGCTTCGATGATGCCAGTTCCATGGCCGCTTTTTTTGGCGTACGGCCCAGAGTGAAGAAAAGCGGTGACGGGACGGTGCGTACAGGAATGTCCAAACAAGGAAATGGTTTGGTTCGCCGAGAAGTCTACTTGTTGGCCTTCCGTACGCTGAGTAATGAGCCCTACTTAAAGAGTATCTACGCTAAGTTCCGCAAAAAGGGAATGGTTCACGATGAAGCTTCAGGTGTACTGATGCATAAACTGATCAGGGTCATGTACGGGATGTTGAAAAGTGGTACA
>Ga0209185_1000098_pt1 | contig 126546 bp, 185 predicted proteins | sample SidtaG_2_FD_187425 | JGI IMG/M metagenome (GOLD analysis project Ga0209185, IMG submission 187425) | Marine algal microbial communities from Sidmouth, United Kingdom - Sidmouth_Asex2 metaG (SPAdes) (version 2) | ecosystem: Host-associated > Algae > Red algae > Unclassified | place: Sidmouth... | reverse complement strand
ATTTTGTAGGGGGGGGGGGGTGTCTACTCTAATTAAATAATATTCATTTCTTGAAGGATTTCCGTTGCTCTTTCTTTTATCTTCTTGTGTCTTTCTATGGCTCTTGTTCTATGGTATTCATAATAGGCTTCATCCTGCTCCACAGTGTTATGCATCCCTCTTACTGAAGAGCAGAATTTGGCTCCTAACAAGTAAAGTATATTGTCTATGGGCTCACCAATGATACCTCTTGGTATAAGATCGCATAGATTACCGCAAGCGCATATGCTCCAATCTATAGCAGCCTCTTTTAATTTAGCTACTTCTCCCTCAGTAGCTTTATCATAAGGAAGGTTAAGGGCTTTGGCCCAATCTTTTATAGCATTAGGGTTACCCTTGCTATAAGGGTTTTTGTATATCTCTTTCATATTGATAAGTTTAGTTTATAAGTATCTTCATCGGAGTATTCGAAGGTTCCCAGATACGTCGCGATCCGGTCGTTATCTGTAACAAAGAGATCATATGTATCAGTATCTTCCATATATTCTACCCAATATCCTGTCTGTATGAATTCGGTACTATAATAGAAGTCATAGTAATTCTGCTCCACATGCTTTAGTGTACCTATGAACAAGTCACTTGCTACTGGCATCGGGGCTTTAGGCGTTACATACACCGCGCCCCTAACTATCTTCACTACGATCTCACTATCTTGAGTATTAACCCTACCTTTAATGGCTTCTAAATAGGTATTATGATTGCTCATGTAGTCGGGTACTCTGTTTGGGTTCATTAACTGATACAGAAAGAATACGACTGAAAATAAAGTTATGTATTTCATATTATATATTTTATATAAATTAATTAATATCTATATCCTATTTTAGGATTGTCTAATGATACCATTCCCCGCGGCGATCTTAGATAGACCACAAGGCCATGGGAACCTATATACTCAGGTCTACTGAGCTTAGGTAATTTCATCGTAGCACCCATTTGCTGATGTTTGAGGGCCTTTCGACCTTTGGCTATATGTTTAGCCCTTTCTTTCTTATTCATAGAGCCCGGAGCGATCTATGACTATCATAGGGCAAATCCCTCTCCAAGCTTATAACCTAATACCTAGCGTCTATATCCACTTTGTATAGAACATTAAGCAACGTTTCCCTATAGAAGGCGTTACACTGTTTGGTAAAAGGTAGTTTGATTTAGTTTAAAGAGCGCAATTAATAAACTACAATTGCTTTTGTGTATGCCAGTTTCTTACTATAGACTACTTTGCCTTAAGATTATAAATATTATATAAACTAAGAGGACAATTACACCGCAGGTTATAATAGCAAGCTGGGCTCACTCTTTACACACGTCGATTATTTTTATCCTTAGAATACCTACCGTGCAATAGATATAACAAGTCGTTTTGTATCCCACCAATTATGCCGTTCGCTTATTAGTGGTCCCTACTTTATATAAGGAGGCACACCCGTACTTTGTACACGGGTAGACTCGACCTATATGGTTTCGGTTTTTATTCATCTCAAAGTTCATTACTGGAATGAGGGCCAACGTCTTATCGGATACAATCGCGCCACGAATAGGATTAGACGACAAAAGTACATAGCACACCGAATCTTAGTGCTACTTTATGCGATGACCGTTGACCAAAAGGACAACGAACTTGAGTATAATATGTCAAATAACTATGCTTATTTTATTGATAATTCAACTATCATAGTGATTCGTGAGTCAGCACTATGGGTACCCAAAGGGACGCAATAAAGTAGTTTACAACGGGTCCTTACAGTTAGTTTATCTCTTTTTCGTCGCTATTTTCGATATAGGCATAGGTATCTCTACTACCTTTTAACGTCTCAAAAATATTCTTCTATCATTATCTGATAAACTAATTGTAAGCTACTGTGAAGTACTTACTTTGTTACGGCTGCAAAACCTTAGAACGTCGCTATCTTAATCCAGTGATACACCTTTAAAAGACAATTGCTATGCATCCAGTTGAACGGCTCCAGTGATACACCTTTGCCAGTGAATGCAATTACTAAGATTTGACCATCCCAAAGATTCACTTTTGAATCTTGCACCTATGGAATTTTTCAAGGTGACGACAAGCAAAAATCGAATACTATATTATTCGCAAATTTACTATTGGGCCAACGTCCAACCCTATGTTGAACGCTTTACGGTTATGCGACCGTTAACGCATGTAATTAGCTTGTATACGCTTCAAAGATAGCTTTTACGGTATCTTGACTGAATTCGAAAGAGTGCTTCACCTTATAGCTATCAGCTCGAAAGTTACCAAGACCGAAAAGATCGTCGTCGATATTAACGACTCTCTCGAATGTTAGTGTAGTTGATCTCTTTTTAGCTTCTTTAGAAGTCAATAAAGCTTTAAGCTCGTTGACAAATTGAACTGGAGTACTTGGTACTCTAAAGTAGTTCAATTGGAATATCTGACGCAACATGCTTGCTACTTTGCTTATGTCATCGGCTCCGAAAGCGAAGAACATATCACTAAGTTGCTTATTGTGATACTTCAAGCTGTCAATGTCCTTGTATAGGGCATCGTGAAGACCTAAACGGAAGTAAGCTTTGACAAGTTTGTCAAATCGTTTATACTCTTTGACCATACTATCCTTAAGAGGGCTAAATACCTCTTTTACGGTCTTAGTCTCTTTTACTACAGGTGCTAACGCTTCTGTAATTTCTGCTAATTGTTCAGCTGTGAACTGATCTAAAACTGATTTACTCATGATATAAAGTTTTTAAAATTGTGCCCAAAATCAGGCAATTATATAGCTACAGCACGCCCACCGTTGTGGGCTACCTAACTAAAAGAATACATTAACAAAGATAAGACATAACAAAGCTTATAAACGAATAAAGTACACCTACAAATCATCTACACTTTACTACAAATTGACTACATCTAATATAGCATATACCTACAGATAGTTTACATCAATCGCCGCAAACCCTTATATACTTGAATTTCTAACTATAACAATCAATTGAATAGAATACATACTATTAGATGGTATTAGTATAGACAAGTAGATCATATAGTATAGATAGAATAAGTAGATCGAAGATAGACCAGCGAAGCGACCAGATAGATAGATAGGGGATAGATAGTATCAATTAGATATGATATAGATATGATATAGATGAGCAGTTACCTATGTTAAAGTAAGATTGTAATTGAGCTGAACTAAATAGCTGACAATCAATAGGGTAGGGGTATGTCTGAAGTATTGACTATAGTAGCCGGGGTTAAATATATATCATCTAACGTATCTACATACATACACATTTTTTACAGCATTACATCCTGCAAGCCCATACCTACACATAAACATATTTTATTTAATTATTAGTTATATAGGCTATTTTAGTTTTCAAACTATACCCCTATCTTTGAGTATAAGCGAATGAGCCTTATCCTATACCAACGTGGTTGTACTATGATTCTTGATGAGGGGATTGTATTGTTTAACAGCCACATAGTTGGATTTGTGCCTAAAAAATACGTTTCTATCTTTTCTTAGGCTTACAATGGAGGTAGGGGGAATTGAACCCTCATGACGAGATCTGCAGTCCAGCGCATTAGCCACCGTGCTATACCTCCAAATTTTTCAATTAACATCAATAGGCATTCTTACTTTTAGGAATGTTTATTTTTTAGCCCTATTACCTTGTGGGGGGAGTATATCTGGGGATTTAAGTTACCAATCTGATTCTTCTGTATTAGAGGTAAATCCAGCTGCTTTTAAAAGGTTCAGAGCTTCTTCAGCGCAGGCCTGGCACATGTCTATTGTAGTTCTCTCATCATTACCGCCATCGGGGTATGATTCTCCTATTCTCATGGAGAACTCGGCTTCAAATATAATATACATAGATCCAGTGTGTATTTCTTCTTTACATCGATCGCATGTTGTGTGAGAATATCGTAATATTTCTTCGGTTACTGTTTCTTTGGTGTTATGTACCATGATGTAATATAGTAAAATTTAGTATATTAGTAGTTATGAATAGATTATCTTTTATTAAACGATCAATTGCGGGCTTATTTGGTACAGCTATTATTCCTCGGCTTGAGGTTGAGGAGGATTAGGGTTCTTATAAGATCATGGGTTAATCCATTAGAAATATTATCTTCTTAATTATAAGAAATAAAAACTGTATATTTATGCTTTGCTAATAAATCTACCATGAAGATGTTTTTAGATTAAGTAATTTGTACGTTAAAGAGGATCGAACCCATTACCCAAAGTTTTACAGGATAGGATGGAGCTTCACTTCAACCGTGTGTTTTCAAAGAGAGCTTAATGGTTTAACAGCTGTTAGGTTCTCTTTTAGTTTAATATTTCAGATTGAGACTCTATGCGATTCCTTACAACTAAGTGGTGTTTGCATTCATAAATCATTTTTTTTTAAGTTAACTTGTTTCTCAGATCTTTAATTATAGTAAATGCTTCTTCTGCATTCTCCTTAGTATTAAAAACTACAGAATAGTCATCTATTCTAAGAGTATAGTCACCTTCTTTCCAGTTTTTGTGCATTCTTATCCTTGCCGCGGCTTTGAAATATATCGATTCATTTATGAAATGATCATAGAAAGTCTGTAATTGTGTGACAGGGTCTGTAAGGCCTATTTTACCCACAGATTCTACATCTATGCGGCCGTCGTATATGGTCAATTTCAGATAAGCGTCAAGGTCCATACCTTCTTGAGGCTTTATAGGATCTTTAAATTTGAATGTTTTTATCTTTTTCATAGTTCTATTTTAATCATTATATAGTGTTATTTTACCTTTGAAAAGTTCAAATTCATCGAAATTCCATGCTGGCCCGTGGTCACCTATAACATGAAGTAGATCAGAAGTTAATACAACCGCTGAGCATGTTTCTGGGTCTGTGACCATTATAATGACAGTATCTGACCCATCTGTAAACTTAACTATATCTCCTACCTTAAATCTGGGCCCTTCATTAATTGCTTCTTCTTCTTCTGTTATTTTTGATTTACTCATTGTTATATTTTAGAAAATTATAAATAGCCCGCCGTCGTGAGCGATATCAAAATACTTATTCCATATTATCCTTTGCCTATCCACTTCCGCTTTTCTTTTTTCCTCTCTTTCTCGTTCTGCTTTTCCTACTTTTTGTAGTAAATCAAGTAATGATTCAGATTTATCAATTACCATAGGCTCAGCCTCTCCCATGAGCGCCATTAACCCTTTAGTAGGAGCATTAAATTTAGCTATATTCCGTTTTGGCGGCACCTCTTTTAGGTAGGCATCTATAGTCTCTTTAGGGTAATTATTCAATGCATGCTCCCATGGGTATTTATCTGGGTTGTTTTTGATGTTGTCTACTATCTTATCATACGTCGCGGCGCTCACTCTTATATCACCGAATAGGGCCTGAGCATACAGCATATCATACTGATTTATGCCTTTATTCATGGTTAATTCTCTCTATTTTTATAAGTTTACTTCTTTTGTATGTAGCCAGGAATTTCATCCATTCGTATTCGGGAGATCCATATACCCCTATGTCTGTGTAAAACATAATATCCCCTGTAAATTCGAAATCTTTGATGGGCATACCATCCTCAACAAATCTACCGACTTTGATACTATCTTTACTTAAATAAAAAGTATCCAACTGGCCGCCATCGTAGCTATGCTGGATATATTTAGTCTGCCAACCGGGATTATCGGGTATTTTATCTTTTTGCTCATCCGTGAGTGGCAGCAGCTCTTTATCTATTTTAACATAATCGTACATTCCCATAAGTAGTTATTATTTGCTTGTAAATGCTAATATAAGAATAATTAGTATATTGCGGCTATGGATGATGTAGAATTATTATACGGAGAATTTAGATTACTTAGAAGTAAGCACTATCCCCCGAGCATTCTTATCTCTAAGACTATATGCGATAACCACAGCGGAAGTGTGGTAAGATCTATGACCCTTAGGGGCATGGAGATTCGTAAAAAGGATAATATGGCCGTAGAAATAAGAGAAGACCACATAATAGCCAAAAGAGACCCCTTAGGAAATAAGAAGCTAACTAATGGCTCTACCGCATGCCCACCTTATTGGGAGCCAGGTATATATGTTCTAGATACAGAAAATAGCGATATCGATACTTTATACTTTGATTTACAAGACAAATAAATAATATGACTAAAAAGAAAACCTTAGCAAACTCTTTTACAGAAGTAGCAGAAGTATTGCACATAAAACATAACAAAGAGAAATGTAGTACTCATACTGTCAAGATAGAGATCACAAATCGCGGGAAAAGCGGTGCTAAATTTAACTCTACTACAAGCTTTAGACTTGATGTAGAACAGGCTCAGGCCATGGTAGATGAACTTAACTTCCATATAAACAATAAATAGCATGAATAAACAGATAGAGGCCCTATGGCAGGGCAATAATGTTACCTACGTACTATCTGATAGAGGGATTGATGAGATTATAGATAGATCTAAGGTGATTATGAGTAAATTAGATAATCCTCATGATAAGATGACCTTCTTATGCGGCATGGGATCGCATATGATGCTTATTGGTTATTAGTTTATTCTTATTCTTGTTGTTTAGACTTAGATTTAGCTATTATGTCAAAGAATAATTTTGACACTTTCATATCATATCTCATTCATTAACTCATCCACATCAATATCAAACTCTTCCAGCACATGATCAATGTTCTCAAAGATCACCTGGAGCGTGTCCTTTGCGCTGTAGCCTTGATCATCGATGTCTTGGATGACTTGGTCTTTAATACATTTGATTTTGTTTAGAGCTTCTATAAATCGTCTTCGTTCGGGCTTTACGTCTGGTACTTTTTCAAAGTTTCGAACAAAATGAGAATTATAGTCTGTTGTGATCTCACCATCTTCATGACGTATAACCCATTCGTGACCACTTACATATGAAAATCCATTATGCAATATTTTTAAATTGTGATCGCCTTTATTAACTTGTATGTCCCCTAAGAATTCTTTTATCTCTTCGTAATTCTCACCTGTCCACTTGATGGCTTGGACTTTGTCTGATTTGTATTGGTAGGTGTGATTCATAATCTACTTGTTCTATGATTTTTAAAGCAAATAGCATGTCCTTTGAGCTTTCTTCCTGAAACATGAACACCATCAACATAATTTATATCTTTTTCACTTATGTCATAATGAGATAGTTCAGTATCATCATTTAAGTCCAGTAGTACGACTGGTTTATCAATATCGTCAAAGGACTTTAGTTTATTGATTAATTCTCTTGCTGTCATTTTATACTTATTTGTTTAGTTTTTTCATTATTCACTTTCAATTCTATCTATTATACTTGCTTTTTTAAGTAACAAATAATTAATAACATCTCCGAATTTCTCATCCAACACTTCGATGGGCGGCAGTTTCCCAGTTTTAATATCATTTGTAATGTCTTGAATAGATATGATGTGCTTTAGCATAAAGCCGTCTAATACTTCCTCACGAAGTTTTCCTGTCATCATAGCACCAACATTGAAATTATGAAACCGATCATTGTTTCTAACATACTCTTTACCTTTAACAACCAATGTCTCTTCGCAATCTTTTAACTGTTGCTTTATTACTTGCTCAAATCTTTCTGTTTTCATAATATACTTTATACTTCTTTTAGTTTTGATCTATGAGGCGTATAATATCCTCCTGGATCGGGATTGAAATGCTTTAATAGTTGAGGGATATAGCTGAACTTCAATCTTATGTAATCCCCTATGATGCCCTTCAATTCGCCGTCGGGAGTCTCTCTATATATCTTATTCAAACTCTTACGACTAAGAGTCTCCCTATCATGGTCGTAATATCTACTTGTTGTCGCGCAAAAGAAACTATTTTCGCATTCAATAGTTCCCACAAATTTTAGGTTCTCATTTTCCTCCTGCTCTACTCTATAGTAATGGTTCTCGGTAAATCCCTTGCCGTACCCCGAACTTGTCTTATCTTTGTCAATAGCGGAGTATTGATATATAAAATATTTAATCATATGCTTTTATAATTTGAAATCTATCTTACTCTCTTCAATACCCAATAATCTTAACGCCGTCTTGAACTCTTCAAAAGACTTTACATAGCCGTTAAACACAACTTCATACTCATTAGAGGCTCTATGGATATAAAAAAGAACTTTCATGTCTAAAATATCATCACTTAGCGACGATTGATGAAGCTCAATCTGAACGTTAACTTGGTTGAAAGTCCCCATACTTTCTCTCACTAACTCTACAGTAGGGATACGTACATAATTCTCGCCCTCTATGACTCTGTAAGGCCTTCCTTCTTTATCTCTCTTTAATTCAAATTTAGGATCATTAAAATGTGAAGCTTCAAACTGACTAAATCGAGCCAACATTCCATTGCCGTTACCAGACCAATGGGTAAGCCAAGGGCACTTATTAAGCCATTCTGTTATCTTTGGGTGATTGTAAAAAGCTAAAGTGTACGTTCCTTTTATCTTTTCCATATACTAATGTAAGAAATATTCTTTATCTTAGCAGAGTATTAGACTTGTATTTTTGATTTTTAGGTTAGGGAGGGCTCCATATAGGGGCCTTTCTTATTTAGCTATGGCTAACATATAGTCAATGGTTTTCTGATCAACTTCCATTAACATATAGTCTTCTCTTTCATTTGCTCTCAGATCGGAGCATTTAAAAGGTACGCATTTCGGCGGATTGAGGATAAAATAGTCCATTCTATTAATCAACGATTTATTGATTATGCCATTCTCTATCACCGTATCGGTAGATAGTAAGAGAGTGCCGCTATCTTTGCCCGGGGCTTCGAATATTAGCCCTTCAATCTGTGTTAATATCTTCATGATTTTTGTATTGAGTTTTTCTATATTTTTTCCAGGATCTACGTACTCCCTGGCTATATGCTCTATTACAACCTTGATTAGGTCCACATATAGTGCACAGACCATCAGCAGAGTAAATATGGCTCATTCTTAGTTTTTTCAAAGAATTACGATTAGTAATTAACTTATAATCATTGTTTCTCATTATATGTAGGTTTAGTTTACCTACAAATGATCTAGTTCTTTTTTCATTATAATTAGTGTTTATAATCCATTAAATAAAGGCCAATCTTGCACTTTGATAAAGCCTGCAGTTTTAGAAAAAACAACAGTAGCTGTACCGTGCTTAACTACCCAGTCTTCGCTATCTAAATAATATTTAATACCCATATCTAAATCTTTATGGTATTTCATACCTCCAGAAAGCCCGCCATGTCCCATAACTTCATGCAAGGTCCACCCTTCTTCCATGGCTTGCGTGTCGAGAGGGTCTAAATGGTAAACCGGCGTCTTAGTTCCATCTACATAATTCCATTTAACATCAAATGCGTAAACCTCATCATTGCCTCTAATATAAGGCTCTTTGGGTTTTTTAATTCCTAAGATGCCTAATACGAAAGCGATCGGCGCGGATAGTGTTGTCTTTATGAAATCTAATCTATTCATACTACAATTTAAGAATAAAAAAGCCCTTAGCCTAATTAAAAGCTGAAGGGCATTAAATTGTGGGAATGGGAAGTTACGATCTTCCACTGTAATCAGATTACATAGCATTCTATTGCATCATCCCCATATAGAGGCCACGAAAGGACTTAAACCTTCATACTCCCGGAGCTCTTTTATTTGTGAAAGTAATAAACAGCATTTTGCCTAAAATTTTATTATCATCAGGGTCGTCGGAATACGGTAGTAACTCTACATCTCCCTTGTGGAGCATATAACTCCCTGTGTAAGGATCATCTGTTCCTAAATCAGTTAGCCCAATGTTCATATGATCAGGATGGTTATTTAGGATATGTTTAAGTTCAAGTACTGTCATATCTTGTTTGGTTTTACTATTAGGATATCTTTTTGCTTAATAGCAACTACTGCAAATATAGTAAGCAGAAGCCCTAAACATATTAGGCCCCATTGCCCCATTGTAGGGATATTCTCACCTTGTATTGGCTCTTCAGGCTGTATAGGCCCACCTACGTCTATCAGAACTGGCGGCATGATTGAATCTTGATCTACAGTAGATATAGTATCTCCGTTAAAGAAAAAGCCAGGAGGGAGGGAGCATATTACTGTTTCATATACTACAAGGTAAATGATTCTGCCATTTGGTAAAGTCTCTATACGAGTTGCAGTGTAAGTAGTGTCTAAAGGCAGATCATCAGAAAATAACGTCGGCGAGTATTGAGGATAAACCTCTTTCGCCCCTCTAATCATATCTACATCTTCATTTACTTCTGCAGTGAAAGAGTTAAATACAGTATCTATGGAAACGCATTGCTGCGAAAGCGCCGTTGTATAGGTACACATCCATAACAAATGAACGATAATATAGAGTCTAAATGTATTGGTGATCATTGTAAAGAGGTTGAGATTGATGAAATGATATTAATGGAAAAAACGCCATACTTATTTGTCGGTAATAATGATTTTCTCTGCCCTAAAGGAGGCTGCAGTTTCGTCGAGAAAGTTTCTAACGCGTTTTGGAAACTTATCTCCATCGTTCCTATAATAGGAAAATAATCCTCCGAACTTATGAGCAGGTTCCTTAATTCCGTTACTGCTTAACTCCATTTGGCCAATTATGCGTTCATATCGATCTGATTTTGAATTATATTTATTTACAATGAAGTTATTGTTTAGGTAATACTGAAGTCTGTATTTCTCTTTTTTATAAGTAAAATTTATAGTATCTATTACCGCTCCCGGAGATGGCCTTGCTTTGATTATCTTAGCTTGAGATGTTAGAAACTCTTTAGCAAATTTTTTAGTAGGAAAAAATATACCTCTACAAGCGGAGCAGAATATTTCTCCCCCTTCTGAACTGTAAATACTTCCAGAGTAAAGCCTCTTTCCTGGCACTTTGTTAATTATTATCTGCATCTACTATGTTTTTTATGGTTTCAGGTAAGTTAATTGCTAATGAAGTTAAAGCGCTCTGTATTGTAGCTAAAATGCGAGGGGAAACGGTGTGCCCGCGAATCCCCTCACTTATAATGGCATTTGTAATCATTATCTCCTCCTGAACAACTGCATATAATCTGTCTCCCAGCCCCTCTGCCATTATGCTAATGTAATAAATAATTCTATATTCTTTTATTTTTCCTATACTTTTTTATCATTTCTTCTAAAGCAATGTTCTTTTCGTTGCCGGATATCTTAGATGATTGGATATTTCTAAAGCTTTCAATAAAGGCGATGTAATTCATTTCATCTCTTCTAGACTTCTTATAAAACCTATCCGCCATATGCGCTGTGAGCTTCATAGATGGCTTGTCTATAATCAGCGGCGCCTTCTTTACGATCTTTATTTTACCCAAATCCAGTATCTCTATCAGCCCCGCGTATTCGGGTACTTCATCGATCGGTATCACACCTTGGGGGCACACGTAGGAGAATCTATTGGGAATAAAGTAATCTATAGTAATGTCTTCCTTATTGTAAACACTACTTATAAAGTTATGCTTTTTGACTTTTTGCTTATCGCGGCGAAAGTCTGATCTGTGTATCTTAATCTCATATTCATGAGAATGAAAGGAGTTTGTGCATATAAAAAAGTCTGTCTCCCATCTAAATTTATCAAAATTGTATATGTACACAGAAGATAAAGTATACTTAACCCCAGACTTCTTATCTGCCCATTCGTATAAGAGTACCTGTATGGATTGCTCCGAATGGTCCTCTACCTTAGTCGCATCCTCAGCTAATCTCTTCTGAAGAGGTACATATTTCTTCCTGGACAATGGTTATTATGTTTTTCTTTATTTTCTCAATAGGTATGGTCTCCAACTGTTGTTTGTTGAATACCACGTGTTTCATTCCGGTGCTGGGCAATCTAAGTATAAAGGATTGCGTTTCTGAGTCTACAGAGTACCTTATCTTGTGGCCCTTGCCGAACACGGAAAGCCCGTCTAAGAACCAGGCTTCTAACTCTTCTATGGATCTTACTACATTCATGTGCATTCATTGTCTGGTTTACAAATATCCTCTTGATCATGATAGTTTACGGTTATTTCATCTCCTTTTTTTATACGTTCCTTATCTATAAGCCTTAAATAAAAAATATCTCCATACTTACTAAACTCACAGTTTGGAGTGGCAGAGTGGTTTATATATCCACCTAAGGGCGTCCTCAAAACCCCATGCGTGGTAACTATATGAGTTATATATTTTGTATGTAAAATTAAAGAAATATCAGTTTTGGCAAATACACCGTACCCATGTATGTTCGACTTTTTAAGCTCGAGAAAATAGGGCAACGGATCATAGTTATACCATTCAGGCAATTTATCTAAGTTTTTATTTAATTCCATCTGTAGCAGCCCTGGTAATTCCCCACTGGTTCCTCTAATTGCCTCTTCCCTAGACTGATACAGCTTATCCCAACTCATCTTCTCTTCCAACGTTTTACAGGCAGTATCAAATAAATTATCTAACTTATCAGAGTCTATATCATTTGATTCTTTGAACTCCCTCTTCCCCAACTCTGCCCTTATTCTACGTGCAGATTCAGTCGTTATTTTCAGCTTATTTTTATACTCATCAGTTATATCGAAAAAAATTACCTCACCTTTGTATCCTAATATAGAATCTTCTTCTAGTTCATACCCAAAAGAATCTTCACCTATATTTTTTGTAATAAAAGGGCCAATATCCGCATCTGGTGTTAACCCATAATTTCGAAATACAATTGATCTCATATTGGATAGATCCACCTCTTTATCGAAATCTTCCGCTGTGTGTGACACTTTATCTTTATCCAAACTAAGGCCCACGGCTCTATTTACTTCGTCCCACCAATCAGCTTCTTCTATGCTGTTTTTAATAGGAGCAAAGTCTTCTCGCACAGCTACTGGATCTTTGGTGGATTCTAACAGTCTTTGACTTGTGAACTTTGATCTCAAATCAACTAAATGAGTATACAGCTCCAAGCTCTCAGTTATATCGAGCTCCGATATAATAGTATCTAATTTGCTTATCTCTCCATCTATAAAGTCTTTTTTCATTATTTAGTTATCTTTAAAAGGGTTACCATAATCGGACTGGAGCCCTTTTATGTCTCCTCGAGAGAAGAAGTAATTTATTTTTCCGCATCCTATACTATCCAATGTGTATTTGCATGGGTAATAGTATAACCAAGCACTTTCCGCGTCAAATTCGGATAGTTCATATTTTTCAGGATCAAATCCATCAAACCAGACATTAGCTCGCTCCCAGGTCCAATTGTATGGAGACTTGGAGAATACTTCATCGTACATCAGCTTTCGTCTCCATTTTATTCCATTTTTAGGGTTAGGATGCTCGTGGGCAAGGCCTAAATTATGACCGAGCTCATGTATAAGTACATATAGGTCGTAAGCATGGTATATTGGTTTCCCTAACCACATGGTAGGTTGCTGTGGATCATATGCATCGATTAAGAAGATATCAGTGCCCGTGTATGCTCGAGATCCGCCGGCATCATTGGCCGCGATCTTAATATCAGCATCTTCCCAAACATCTATCCTTTCGAAATGAAGACTATCTGTAATTAACTCATAGATATCAAACCCTAAATCTATCCAAAGTTTATTACGCCCCGTACTGTTCCGAGTCGCGTAGGTATATGTGCCTGGAGGTAACATCTTCCCTTTAATATGCGAGTACTGAGGGATAGTATCAGATACAGCGTTAGGCACCGTCAAAATGGTGCACGGCTTAAATACCTGATCAATATCAACAGCCATTTCCTCGTCACTTATGTACTTCAGCGCTACATATCCCGCTGACAATAATGAGGCTACTAAAAATCCGAATAAAAATTGCTTTGTCATAATGGTAAATTTATATGAGTAATTCGGCAGTATTCTGCTATGAGATAGGCGTCTATTAAATTATGATTAGCCACACTGCTCCTTTCTGTAGGTAAAAATACACTATAATCCCATCTATTGCCTAATATCCGTTTCGCGGCAGCAAATGCGGTACTCTTTGTGTCCTTCTTGCCTTTCTTAATAACAATGTCATTATCTATAAGGATTAGTTTTTGCCACTCTTTAGGTTGTGGGAATTTAACTCTCCCCTTGGGAAACGTGGATATTAAGCTTTGTTTGCATGCGCCGACGGATAGCCCAAACTGAAAATTGGACTTAGAAGAGGCGCTGAATACACTGTGAGGCAGCTCCATGGCTGCTTTGGCGCCATAAGAACTTAATTTTACCCATTCAAAAAGCTCAAGATGACGCATCTCCCCTTTCTTATCTTTCAAAAGCTTAGTACTAATTATATCTCCTCTTATGTCTATAAGGCATAACCCTGGACTTTTACCAGGATCTATTCCAACAAAACATTCAACTTCTCTCATTTACTCTACAGGTTTTTTAAAATGTTCCCAATAATCTGCAATTAACACCTCAGTCATATCTCCGCCCCTTTATCAACTTCCCATTTCAAAAGCTCTCCTATAACTATCTCAGGAGGATCAGATGTTTCTATTTTATAAAATATCTCTGAGTTATGCATCTTTTTAACAATCAATACTTTATCTGCTCTATCTACAACAGTTAAGAAGTACTCATAAGCACCATCTTTACCTATATAAGTATACGTATCCCAATCCGATCCGCCTACTTTATCTTTCCAGTTATTATCTGTTAGATAATCTTCATATCTCTCAAATAGTGTCATTTCCACGGGCCGTTTGGTTTATAAGAAATCTTTTTAGCATGTTTATTAGGGTAGACAATATCCATGTGATAAAAAGTGCTACTCATATGTTTGAGAGCCTCTTCGTCCGTTTTATGCCACATGACCTTAGATTTATTATATTTAGAATAAAAGTTAGTGTGATGATTTCTATACTGATATACTTTATACCCAAATATGTAGGCTTTAATGGGTGCGTATATGAAGTACATAAATACAAACCATAAAACTGCTAAGGCTATTATCCCTAAAATTATGAGATACTTTACATCTATAAAAACTATACTATCCATCATTTATAATAAAATTTTCTTTTGTTTTACGTGTAGTTCTGGCCATAAAGTCTGCCACTTCGTTGTATTTATTACCTCTGTGCCCGCGAACCCACGTAAACTTAATAAATTTAGACCACTTATAGATATATTCTAGTAAATCTTTATTCGGCCGGCCATCCCATGTGCCGTCTTTTTTCCAAGTTTCTACATATCTAATAGAGTTAGTTACATACTTAGCATCTGAATAGATGTTTAGTTTCTTTATTCTTTTTCTCTTATTGATTAGGTATCCCTGGTCAGTACACCACTTTATAGCCGCGCAGGCTGCAGAAAGCTCTAATCTACTATTATCTCCCCCAGCCATATACATACTCTCCATACAGATAGGAGCCCCGTCCCGGCAAACTACGAATGCCACCCCTCCGTTCTTCGACTTACTACCTTCAGTAGATGCATCTGTATAGATGTCTAACTCTGTTACTATCTTTCTACCCATTACTGAAGGCTAATATAGCAAATACTTATATAAACAAAGTATCCTCTAAATATATAATAAATTGTAATAAGTTAAAATTATGTTAATACATACGGATTTCAAAATTAAATCGGTAGCTTCACCACCAAGTTGAATTGGTATTCAATTCGTTAATTTTCAATTACCAAATTAATTACAATCAAGTATCCTCGGCGCCGCCTCTTAAAAGAAGGCGACACTTTCGAATACAATAAACAAACAAATGCCCAGCATTTATCCATTTATACCTAAATGGTTATTTCGGGTAAATAGGGTAACCCTTTTTTACCCCCTACCTACGTATCGGGAACCCCGGTATATATAGAAATTAGCTTTTTACACCGGAGAACATAAGGTTCTTTGGGTAAAAAAGATACCAAATTCCTCCGGGATTTTTTCGGCTTTGGGACCGAAAATCCCTAAATTTGGTCTAGAGAAAATCTAGGAAAAATAGCTAGAAAATGAAATACTACGAAAAAGGAAACAGGGTAACCCACGCGGAGGTTACCGAATCTGAAACGCGGGTGCTCCGCCGCGAGGCAGGGCGGCACTTCGTCCGCAGGCAGGTGCCCATGGTTATGAAGCAGAAGCGCGTCGCTCACCTCGAAGCGCAATTATCTAAAGGATTCATAAATGAAGAAGATTGACAACTCCACCAGCTAAAGCAAGGTGGATTCTAGGGACACGCTTAGGCTAACACCTTACGTTTTGTTCCAAAGCTAATGCCCTTAGCTCTTATATTTTTTGCAGCATTCAGATCACTATTATCCACAAATCCGCAGTTAGTACAAAGGTATTCGCTTTGGGAAAGTCTAGATTTCTTATCCACAGCGCCGCAACTTGAGCACATTTGAGAAGTGTAGGCTGGGTTGACTGATAGAAAATGTTTACTATTGTGTTTAAACTTATACTCAAGCATAAGCCTAAATGAGTAAAAACCATTATCTAACATCCTTCTTGAAAGGGTGGAGTTAAGTTTAGTCATATTACTAATCTTCAAATCCTCAACATAACAAGAAGAATAAAACTGCTCAATGTTAGTGGATACCTTGTGTAGAAAGTCCTTTCGTTGGTTCTTTATCTTGTTGTGTAGTTTTGAAATTTGTCTTTTAGTTTTCTCTATAGAGTTAGAACCTTTCTTTTGCCTAGATAACTTTCTTTGCAGAAGCCTTAACTTCCCCAAATTAGGCTCTAAAAAATAAGGAGACTCTATAAAAGATCCATCAGACAAATATGCAAACTTAGCAATACCTACATCTATTCCGACTGCTTGGCTATCGTCAATAGGTTTAGATTGTATCTCTTGCTCACATACAATTGATATAAACCAACTATTATTTTTGAATATTAATGTTGCTGTTTTGGGTTTACCTTTTATTGGTCTTGAGTTAAAGAACTTAACCCACCCAATCTTAGGTAGTTTGACTTTATTTTCATTTATTTTGTAGTTTCTTTTGTAAGTGAAGGAGTTGTAACTATATTTATTTTTGAATTTAGGAAATCCGCCACCTTTGAAAAATAACTTGTATGACTTATCTATTCTATCTAAGACTTCTTGAAGAACATCGGAATAAACCTTGGCTACGAATGGAAGTTCTCTTTTTATTTGAGGCAGCTCGTTATATTGGTCATACTTGGACACGCCTTCACCAGTATCTTTGAAGTAAGATATTCGGTGCTCTAAGGCCGAGTTATAAAGATACCTACAAGTCCCAAGCCATTGATGGAATATATTTGCTTGAGTTTTGTTTGGTTTCAGTTTAAATTGATATGTTTTGTGAACTTTTGTTACCATTATACAGATATACTACCATATAACACTTGTTAACCCATAAATAGTTCCTATGCACACAGGAAAGTTACAATATCATATAGTTTGGTGTACTAAGTATAGACGAAATGTCCTGACACAGGTAGTACAAGAACGGTTAAAAGACTTGATAATTGAGAAATGCAAGCAAAGAGATTGGGAAATCATAGAGTTAGAAATAATGGACAATCATGTACATCTGTTTGTCAAGGCAGATAGTTCAACACCTGTTAAGTTTATTGCAAACCAAGTAAAAGGGTATACAAGTAGTATTTTAAGAAAAGAATTTAAACATTTAACAACACGGATACCTACTCTTTGGACTAAGAGTTATTATGCAGGGACTATTGGGCATGCCTCTGAACAAACTGTTCAAAGGTATATCCAAAACCAAAAGCGAAGTTAATTCCTCCAACACCTAAAGGAGTTGGTATCCTTAAATAGAAACTATGAATATGAAAGAGTGGGATATATGGATGCAGGGTTACGTTGTGACTGGCAATTCAGCCAAGGCATCTAAATTGGGAATAGGGTATGGCATTACGTTTAGAGATGCAGTATTAGAATACATTGAAAACCGACATAAAGGGTACCTCATAGACGATAGGGGTACGCACTTCAGTACTTGGGGATGTGAACTCTTCCCCAATGAAGACGAAGCAAGGGAAGCATTTGGTTAATCCTCAAGAAGAGTAGCGACGATAGATTCGCACTCTTTACCAATATAAGGGTATTTGATGTATTCAAAGTCTTCTTTATCGTAGTTTAGGAAGTGTTTTACTACCGGCGGCTGCGGCTTGAATCCATGCAACTCAAGTAGATGCCCATACAGAGATAACTGCAGCTGATATTTGGAGTAAGTACAGTCATATAGATGGGATATCGGATCCTTCATGAATGTTTTGGCGTAGGTAGGCTTTGTAAGCTCTTCCCGCTTTTTTAATCCTTTATTAGGGTTATAACCACCATTTGTTTTAAAATCTATTATGATTACGCACCTTTCTTCTGTTTTAGGATCGGTGTATATAATAGGGAAATCAGCCTGGCCAGCCAGCAATGCGTCGTCATGCCATACCACCAGCTCTGGGTAAGCTCCGTCTTCTAAAGAGGATAAGTCTTTAACAATACTCTGATTATCGTAATTTTTGGGAAACTTAACTACAGGGACCTCTATATCCATAAATGGATGCTTAGCGAATCCCGCAGCATACAGATCCTCTTCTATTTCCTGGTGAAGCGCCGTACCTCTTCTATTACCCAAATCCCACTCCTCCCTTATTGTAATCTTTCTCTCCAGATAATGATCCTCACTTATTTTATAGTGGAAGAAGTCCAATAGCTCATCTTCGGTAGCCATAACATCTTCATTAGCAAAGAACATAGACCAAAACTGAGGGCCTACTATCTCCGCCATAGCGCATCTAGCTATGATCTCAGCTCTATTGAAAGGCTCAGTGAACTGCCCTATAAAAGTAGTTCCGGATACCATCTTTGTACGGGTATCAGATCCCAAAAGGCCTGACCCATGCCAGTAACTATGAGTATCTTCTTCGAAAATAACAGTAGGGTCTTTCATTATATTATATTTTATATTACTTTTGCTCTGTAAAGATAATATTTATTATATTAAATTAAGAGTTTGAGCTCGCCTAAGTTTAGTGTGGAAGGAAGTAATGTGTCGTTGGGCAGGGAAGAATTTAATACTAAAAATATATATACTTATGTAGGGATTATAATAGATTTCTATTCTACAACATACCGCATCCCGATACCCCCAGATTCTGTTAAGAAATTTCTTATATTATTAGTAATATTATATAATAAAGGGGTTACGAAGTATAGAGACAAGAGAGCGGTGTCTTATATAATGCAATCAATGAGGTTTAACGCTAGTTCAGATATAAATATGTATTTGGCTAAGCTTAGGGATAGTGATTGGATTACATTTGATAAAAAGAAGAAGGAATTTGATATCCCAGAGATGTTTCAGCATTTACCATTAGATAAATTAGAAGACGGATCGATACCGTCTTTTACTTGCAAATTTAACGTAGTACTGGATGGCTAAACTGGACGGTATGATGAAGTTTTTGACACCTCACATAGAGGATATCATAGAGGAAAATGACTTGGATATGACGTTATCCGATGGAATTGAAATACTAACAGATTACCTGACTTTATTATCTAAATGTCTACATGACGTACGGATCCCGAGGATAGTCATCCCTTGGGGGCATTTTATGCTTAGCCACAGAGCAAAGCTTAATAGAGATGTTTACATGACTAAGCCAGGTATGACTGAGATGGGTAAATTAGTCAGGGGCACTTATAAAGACTATATAGATCCAATAATAGAGAGAGAGGAGGCTGGAGGGAATACAGGATTCTCGTGGCATGGCGAGGGGATATTTTACGAAACATTGCGGAAATTTAAGATATATCAAAAGTCTAGGTTTTTTAAAAGGCAACATCCTAAAAACCCTGAGGCAGGGATTGCCGCATTTAAAGATTACATAAACAAATCGAGTGAAGAAAAAACAAACGGATAGCAGTAAGTTCTACAAGGAGCTGAACAGGCAGATAAAGGGATTTGCTAATAACGACCAATTCCCGGATACTCATACCCCCTATGGGTTTGACGAAGATGTATATTTGGTCAGATTCTTTAGATTCTTTCCTCCAAAATCGCACCAAGAGAAGCATGTTAAGTATGTGGTAGCGAACACAGACGGACCAAATCACACTAAAGGGGACTACATACCTCAAACAGGGTTATACTCTTCTGTAGTATATCCAGCTGCCAAGATACTAAAGGTAGGCGCTTTCATAAAAAGCAACCCTGACCACTTCAGTAGAGTTTACGAAGAGGGGGATGTAGTGCTGATACAGCCTAGTAAAGTTGTAGGGGAGTTAGACAACCCAGATTTTAGATTTTGGGCGACGACTAAAGAAGCCGCAGGCATGCATATAGTTACAACACCTCCTCCGCCGAAGTTACCAGCAATAGAAGTATCCTATGCTCAGGATCAATTTATACGATTCGGAGCGACTTCAGTAGACGAGAAAGATTTAGATGTATACGTTCTAAAGGCCTCCGAGGTATACGGGCCTTTTGATGTGAATAAATTTTGCAAAGTAAAAGAGGAGTAATGTTTAAAATTAACAAAGCCGGGGAGAAGCTGGAATGGAAGGATATATCTCCGGGGAGAATTATCTCTTTCCTAAAAGACAAATGGAGTATATTCTGGGGAGTTAGAATAAAGCATAAGGATTTAGTAGCTGTATCTGAGATTATAATTTACAGAACTACTCTGTGCCAAGAGTGCGTTGACGATGGTGCTTGCCTTAAAAGTAAAGGGGGATGCGGCTGTACGATGCCTAATATGGCTTTTGATATGAGCAAGACATGCGGTAAGGAGCAATCAGGCGCCGCAAGATGGTTTCCGATCGATAAAAATAACATAACTGAAGATTGGAATAACTTTAAAAAAGAAAATAATTTAGTAGTTGATATAAAAAGATTCTAAATAAGATGGCTAAAACAAACGTAGTAAAAGAAGATGTGTTCGATTATGGCAGAAAGACGATCGGGCAGAACCAGGTAATAGACTTTGAATTTGAATTATTACCAGAATATAATATTGCTGAAATCACACACGGATGGCATGATCAGAATTGCTCGTGCTTCTCCTGGCATTTCTCTGAAGCAGAGAGGAAGATAAAAGGTAAGTGGACAGTGGATAAGATGCCAAAGCCGGCAAGCTTAGGAAATACTAAGAAAACTGCTACCATATCTTTCGAAACAATACATAGCCCAAAACAATACAGAGAGATGGTGAATAATGGAAAGAGGTCTTTAATGAGGCAGGTGAATCCCGCTTACCAGAACTCTTTGATCAAACTAACTGTTGATGGATACGTAGAAAGGTTAAACTAAATTAAAAACCAATACTATGTTTGAAAAAATCCCAAAAAGATTAAGACAGTTGATAGTAGGCGCTTTAGTAGCAATTGCTGGATACTTTGGATACGTATTCTTTGTAGGAGAAGATGGATCCATAACAATATCACCAGAGCCGGAGCAGGTAGACACTATTCGGATCGAAGAGCCCGTGATAGATACCCTTGCAGATAGTACAGGATCTGGAACTGGGTTTAATTTTATCCAGTGAGAATACGACTCAATCAAGATGCAAAAAGAGCTTCCCATTCACAAGGGGGCTCTTTTGTTGATTTGAAGGTAGGCTGCCTAAAGGAGAACCCTTGCGAAGACAAGAATAAGCCAAAAACATGCATAGTTAAACTTAACTACAATGAGTACAAAGAATCGAAATGCAGAGATAAAGATTGCTGATCTATACGCATTTTGTACTCGTAACTTTCCCGAAGAATCATTTTGGGAAGAGAACCACCAACTAAAAGACTACGAACCATATAAGTCCCTTATAAAACAGGAGGGCAAAGATAAGTCCTCTAAAATAATGGATGCCATATGGACCATATACGATGGTAAGGCACCTGTCAATCACCTGAAAGAGAACGGGTCCGCCGAAGAAAAAGAGCTTAAAGAACAGACAGCATTTGTCATATTCGGTGACAAAGACTTCCCATGGGATGATTATGATTGGGTAATAGAGCCTTTCAAAAAACACGTTCTAACAGTAGCAGAATCTAATGCCCTTTTTTACAAAGAAAAAATAGACATATTCAGAGAGCACATAAACAAACTTACCGTAGAGACAGATCCTAGGGAGATAGCATCCTTAATGGATGAATATGATAAAATGGAGAGCAAGTACATAAAGAAGCTAAAAGATATCGATAAAGAGAGAGCATCACAAGGGACATTCAGGAAGGGGACAATACTTCATTGGGTAGAAGTAGTTTAATGGAGCATATACCAATATACGATAAGGAGACCAATGAAGGTGCGATATACAAAGAAGTGGTCAACGATGAGGAGTTTGTATTAGTTGATTTGTTTCCATACAAGATAAAGAGCAGAGATTCATTCTACCAAAGAGACCACCCCGAAAATTTAGAACCGAATTCTTTTCTTTGGGAGAAGTACTGGATACCTTTTGCCCGAAAATGCGTAGAGGGAACTTGGGTCAAGGATAAAGATACTTGGGTATTCATGCCTCCTAAGCTTTTCTTCTTTGTAAATTACACCACAATACAAGATGAGGAGAAAAACACGATATCACCATGGCTTAGAGATATAGAATGGATATTCGCTACGTATTGGTTATGCTGCGAGGGATTCTCCGGATTTGAAGGAGATCCTAAGTATACTAGCCATTATCTGGCTAAAAAGGCTCACGATGAAGATTTAGATGAAGTAGAAAGAGGGAAGATCCCGCCATCTTGCTATTACAGAGGTAAACTAAAAGAGTACGTCGATCCGTGGACATTCTTAACAAAGACATATCTGATAGACGACCCAAGGGATGCCCCATTGGGCAGGCCCCTTTATAGCCCAACAAAACAACAGAAGAATAAGCCTAACTCCGGAATAACAGAAAGAATCAACCAAAAGAACTTCCTCACAATTGGATGTAGAGGTATTTCTAAATCTGTACATATCATGGCAGCTGTAGCCTACCATGATTTCTGTTTTTCTGGTATTAAATTTTGGGAAGAGAGAGATCAAAGGTCCAGGCCAGTTCGATCGGTAATTGTGGGCCCCGAAGGTCAGGCTTTCCAGAGATCCCTAGATATCATGAAGCATATGCATACTAATCATCCAGGTAAGTATGTTTATGAAGAAGATAGGGCGTACAGAGGTTTAGCCTATAAGAATATACAAGGCGCTTTTACATACAAACAAGGCGCGATAGAGCACGTGATAAAAGAGGGATCAGGTGTCAGAGCATTGAACGGGGCCAATATACAGATGGGCACTCTTAAAAAAGAGAACCTGGATAAGATGATCGGGGGAAGGGTAGAGAATATAATAGTAGAGGAGGTAGGTCTTGTAGGGTCATTTTTAAAATCACTGTTAGCAAAAAGTGAGGATACACTGAGCGTCTCGGGAAAGAGGACTGGCAAATTCGTCGGATTAGGCACCTCTGGAGAGCTCGAGAAGTTCGAAGCAGTGAAGCCGCTGTTTATGAAGCCTAATGACTATGGAATATTTGGAATACCTAACCACTGGGAGAATTCAGGTAAAAATATAGCATTATTCATGTCAGCTGTATACAAATACAGAGATTATGAAGATGATCAAGGTAACATGTATATGCATGCCTCTTTTAAGAGGTTTATAAAGCAATATCAAGAATGGTCAGAAGGTGATAGCAACACCGCCACAATAAAGAAGCTTAATAATCCGATAATGCCTCGGCATGCAATGATTCCTAATATGCAATCATTGTATCCAAAAGAGGAGGCATCCTCGCAACTTCTTCACATAGAAAACAATGATTTATATGAGAAATTTGCCCGAGCAGGTGCTTTGGTAGACGATTATACATCTCCTTATAAAGTTAGATTTGACCAAGATTCAAATTACGATCGAGTTATACAGGAGATGAATCCTGATTTTAATAATCTAAAGCAGGAAGGAAGATTAGTAATATTTGAACCAGTAAGGGAGATAATACCTAAGAATACGTATTTTTTAGTACTGGATCCGGTGTCTTCTAAAGATGGCTACGGTACATCTTCTTATGGGCTGGTAGTATACAAACATCATAGATCAAATGGAGGATGGCTTACAGACGGTATAGCTGCAGTATGGAAAGGGAGATTTAATTTACTCCACGATAACTGGAAGCATATTATAAGAGTATCAAAATACTTTGGAAATGCACTAATATGGTTTGAGGATAACTCAGGGGGATTTCACCCATGGTGCCGTAAGAACAACCTACTTCATCATCTTATGCCTACTTATGACACACTTTCTGCAGATGATAACCCTTATAAAGTAAAAGGAGCTGGCATAAAATATGGATATAGATTAGGAAGAAATAAACCTTATGCCGAGAAAAGGTTCTGTCAATGGCTCTTAGAAGAAAGAGCATGGGATGAACATGGTACTATTTTAAAGAGGAATATTGATTACATATACAGCATCATGTTTTTAAATGAAATAAAGAGCCACACCCCTGGCGGAAACTATGATTTAATATCATGCGGCCACGGACTAGCCTTATTATTAGATGCATTAGAAGAAGACTTTATACCAGATGAAGAGCCTGAAAAAGACTACGACGAAGATCCCTATAAAGACAAGCCTAAATTAGGGATGAACCGAGGGGTAGTAAAATCTGGTTATAATAATACCCGTACTTTTGAACGTCTTTGATAACATAACATAACATCCCCAATATGTCATTTTTACATAAGGTAACCGACGAGTTAGCTAAGAATAAAGAGAAAGAGAAGAAAGACTTTGAAAAGGTGAAGGAGGCCATGATGAGTATCCATAACCTTAGTAGAACTCAGGATGAGAACTTTAGAATGATTATTAATCTCCAGCTGACCAATGGAGATTTCGATCCCGTCCATTACGCAAATAGGGACTGCTTTACTTATAATGACCCAACAACTGGGCAAATAGAGGAGATAAACTTTGACGATGATGATCTGGTACACACACCTCTTATAGCTAATTTTGTGCAACCGATGTTCGGAGAGGCGGCCAGGCAGGATTACGAGCCAGAAGTAGTAGATACTCGTTATTCTAAATTCGAAGATCACAGAGCTGAGCTACTGGAGCCTATGACTCAGCAGTTTAGAAACGGAGCAGATATACTTAGGCAGAAACTAACAGCAGCCATAGAAGATACATCTGGTAAATCGATTGATCAACTGACATCGATCCCGGCAAACCAGAACAACATACAACAAACTGTAGAAAACATACTAAACGAACAGATATCTGATCCTGTAAAAGCATTCTTAGAAGGAAATTACTCTGCAGTAATAGTCCAGCATGCAGCCCAACTATTACAAGCATTAGTAGATCTACACGATATAAAGTCCGAGAAATTACAAGGACTTCAATATGCCGTGGCTCTGGGGCAGATATACTATTTCTGCGGTAACTGGAACGGTGAGATGATGTTCAAATCTAAAAACCCTCTACACGTACTTTGGCAGAGAGGTAAGATGTCTGAAGATAGGATAGAACACGCAGACTGGGTAAAGAGTACCGATATGATCTCTTTGACCCAAGCAAAAAGTACACATAAATTAGGGCCAGAAGCCATTAAAGAGCTAGAAAGTTTCTACGGGGCATTCAAAAAAGCAGGATCAAAGCCTGGGGTATTCGGAGCTTCTTATGAGCAAGATGTAGAGTTTATGTATAAGTACTCCATGCATCAGAAGTATTTCAGTGCCAAATACGACAAAGGATCCCCGGGATCTTTGGAAGCCAGTGCGAATATGGACATGATGTATTCGGAGATAATGAACACATTCACCGGAGACGCCTATACAGACTGCTTCATATCAGAAGAGCACATCTGCTACAGATTGCCTATAATTCTACATGAAGTAGATAGATATGATGATAGGACCGGCCAGGTCGAGACATACGAATTCGGCGAACATTATAAAGAACAACCAGGGGATATAGAAGTAAGAGAAATCAGAGGAGATGCCATCTACCAAGGATGGCTGCTTGCAGGAAGAGTATGGACAGGGATCAGCCTTGTAAAGTGCGCCTACGAACGTCAAGGACATTTCCACAGAGCAATTATGCCTTATGCAGGAGGCATGTTATCTACCCACCATGGCACTGTAAGATCTCGAAGCATGGTAGACAGAGCAAGAGGGGCCAATAAAATGTTCGATGTTATATTAGCCGGAATAAAGCGTGACATGAAATCAGATTGGGGACCAGTATTCATGATGACCATGAATGCCAGGCCAAAGAATATGAAGCCAGAGACCTGGTTTCACTTTATCAAATACTTCGGAATGATGTGGGTGGATCCGAAGCAAGCAAACATGAGGGGAGTGGAGCTAAACAACATGAGACAGCTGGACTTAAGCAGAACAGCAAACATGGCCCAGAAACTTCAGATGTTAAATTACTGGAAAGAGATGGTAGCCTTTAACCTCTTCATAAGCGAAGCGCGGGCAGAAGGAATTGGCCAGTACTCAAATAAAGAAATAGTAGAACAGTCCCAACAAGTCATGTATAATAAAACAGGACTGTTTGAGGAGAAGGTCAGGAAAATAGGCGAAAGCGCCCTTGAGATATTTTTCGAAACTGCCAGACACTACTATTCAGAACATAAATTAGAAGCTAAGCTTATATTTGACCAAGTGTCGATAGAATTACTAGATGTATTAGGTAAGAACTACTTCAAACAATTCGGAATCCGTATAAAGGATTCTAAAGAGAAATCTAATGAATTGAAATTTGTAAGATCACTTCTCCAGTCTGGTATTCAAAATCAGCTGGGATTAGAGTCTGCTTTCAAAATAGCATTTTCTAAATCTAAAGAGCAGGTATGGGATATACTAAAAGAGGATATAAACGAGAGGAAGAAAGAATCTCAATTACAATTCCAACAACAGCAGCAGGTCGCTCAGCAAAAAATACAAGCAGATCTCATAGACAGTGAGAAGGGCAGGCAGCTGGAGAAAGAGCTTAAATTAGCTGATTTAGCTTCTAAAGAAAGGAGATCAGCGATAGAGGTTCAAAAGTTCGCATTAGCAAATGACCTAAATTTCAACCAAGTAAGCGACCTGTACGAAGGGGCTATTGCCAAGCTTCAGAATGAATATGCTATCCATAAAGACAAATTAGATTTTGAAAAAGAGAAGTTTGAATTTGAGAAAGGATTAACCAGCTAAGTACCCCTTATCACCTATTCATGTAGTTTACTGAAGTTATATTTAATATATTTTTGACTTTTAATATTATCAAAAATATAACTTTTGGCTAAAGAAGACGATAATTTTTTCGAAAATGCTGCAGTATTCGAGGCAGAGGGAGCAGTGGCCCCGATGTCTAATCCAGCTGAAGTTATCCCAGAACCAGCTGCACCCGCAGCAGAGCCCGAAGCAGTTGCACCAGAAATACCCGAGCAGCCCACCGATCCAGCGCCCGCCGCTGAATCGGAACCTACAGACGCGGTAATTAAAGAGGAAACACCAGAGGAGCCTACACAGAAAGAACCTCCAGCTGAAGCAGAGGTAGAACAGCCAGAATCACCCGAAACACCAGAATCCATACAATTAGATGACGACTTTTATAGAGTAGAAGCCACTAAACTATATCAAGCCGGCGTTTTAACGGATGATTTTGATATCAATGCAGAGCAGATAACTTCAGAGGATATACAAACCTCTTACGAAACCAAAATGGCTCAGCCATTGACCAATAGGATATACCAACATTTGACCACGGAAATGAGGCAAAATGGATGGGATAACCCTGACATAATGAAGAGGGCTTCGATGTTGGAGAACGGTATCGCAGAGGATACTATGCGGACGATAGATTATTATAAAGGAAAAGCTGAGCAAGATAAATTTGAAACAGAAGATGAAGAGATAGACTTTTTAGAGGCATTTGCCAAAGACTCCGAGATGACTAAGACAGCAGCTACTGCCTTCTTAGATAGTGTCAAAGAGGACGAAGAGATGCGTTTGAAGAGTATAAAAGAGTCCCGAGAGTGGTATAAAGACTTTTCATCTGAGATAGAAGAAGATGCAGATACCCAGTATCAAGCCAATTTAGAAGCAAGGAAACAGAGAGACGCCGCTGAAGCAGCATTTGTAACACAAGCAGTTAATTCCGGCAAATTAGGAGAATACCAAATGCCTACAGAGCTCCATAGCTTGTTTAAGCAGGGAGTCACAGTAAGAAATACGCCAATGCAGACGGCGCAGGGGACAACAGCAGTTACAGCATTCGACGCTTTCGCACAAGCGTTTTCCAGCAGTAAACAGTATCAATTAGCAGTATTTGCTCAAATTTTGAACGCGAGCATAGCACCTACCGTTGTAACTAAAGACGCTGCGGTAAAATTCGGCAGAAAAAAGACCTCCACTCAACCTGCGAGTGGGGTAGTAACATCAAGTAAGGCAAATAAGGGGGAAAAGATAAAAAAAGAAGATGCACAAGATCTTATGGTCTTTAATGCATCTAATTAACCTCATAAGTAGATAAGAGAATTTTTGCAAAAAAAGATAAGCAAATGTTAGGAAAATTTAATCGCCCAGATCCTTCCAAGTTCAAATGGTTTGTTGGTGAATATCAATTTGATAGGTCACAGAACTTTGGGACCAACATCACCAAGAAGGATATAATGATCATGCGAGGCCCAGACGCAGTTGATCACACGGACTTTACCGATAGGGCTATGCAATGGTTCAATCAGAGGCATCAGCCGCTGTCCATGGACCCTGCCCCTTTCTTTACCTCTATAAGAAATGCAGGAGGAATCGCTGAGATAGATCATGATTGGGTTGTATATCGTATTTTTGGTAAGCCTCACAAGGATCTAAGATCCATGGGAGATGCAAACAATTGCAAAGATAAATGCCTCGGGAAGAGAGGCAGAAAATTTAAAGTAAGATTCAATACCGAGCACCTACGTCCGGGACAACAAATGTACTTAGCCGAAGATCCTTCTGTAGGTATTAAGATTGTTTCTAGAGCCAAAAAGTACGGAGTAGTATTTCAGTATGAAGCAGTAGTAGCAGAGCTTAATGCAGTTGTTCGTCCTGAGTTTTTCAGAGCGGGTAATATCTGGATTAAAGGCCCAGCTATGACTGATTTACACAGTTTTAGAGGGGACGCCGGTATAGGAGAGATGAATAAAGGCTTCTCTTATTTAAGGGCACGAGTAGGTATTGGTACTTACAAATGGGAATTCGAAGTAACTAGAAAGGCGTGGTTAGCTGATAAGACTATTAAAGTCTTAAAATGCAAGCCGGGCACATCAACACCTATCCCAGGCATGCAGCAAGGGATGATATTCTCTGGAGCTTTAATGAAGCTTAAAGAGACAATGTTGAAGGAAACAGAAACAATGCTTGTAAATGCTAGATACTCTAAGACTTTAGTAGATTCAAGAACAAATGGAGAAGAGCTACAGGCACCGGGGCTTCACCAGTGGTCAGAGATGGGAGATATCAGAAAATACCCACCAACGTTAGATGGTATTTCTGCAGTATTTTCTCACCTTAAAGCTACTTGGCACGATAAAACCCCTTACAATCAAAGACACTACACTTTACAAGTAGGAGAGGGATCAGCAGAGCTTATACATAAGTGGATAAGGAATGAGTGGAAGAAAGATTGCGTAATGACTTTAGAGGATTCTATGTTAGGAACATCGGAACCTCTTGAGAACGGAAGACGAGGAGCATCATACGCACCCTACCAATTTACTAAGTACCACTTCCCTATGTTCGGATCTATATCGATCAAACACTGGGCATGGTTAGATAATCATAAAGTATTTGATGCCAGGACAATGCCAGGTACAGATTATCCTATTCAATCATATGAGATACATGTATTTCCATCTAATTCTACAAATTCAGCTTCATCAGGATTACAACTGGTAAGTAACAAACACAAAAATAGAGATAGAATTAAGGTAGGAGAGCTCGCACCTAACGGATATGTTGGCCAGGATAACCCTATCTGGAAATCAAGTGATTATCCAGATTTAGATGGGTATATTCAGACTTTCAATAGATCATTAGGGTTGATTCACTTTAATCCAAGGTTGATGAAGAAGTTCATACCAGACATTAGATAATAAAAAAGGGGGGAAATATATCATGGAATTAGAATTAATAACAAGCGGACTCGCCAAAGTAAAACTTGCTCAAACACTGGAAAGTGTGGGTATCAAGCAGATAAAAGTTCTTAGATCTGAATCAGATATGGAGAACGGAGGTATAGAGTTGGGCGAAGGTGTGGACAATGAAGAGACTGCTGAAGATTTTATAGAGGAATATTTCCCTCATCAAACCCATGATATGGGGTTGACTTATAGTAAGCAAGATAGAAGCTATTGGCTATGCCCAGATAGAAAGCCTTTAGACGAAGCCATTGACTATTTAAAACTAACTTATCCAGAAGGCCATCCCAAAGAGAATCAGTACATAAAGTCAGAAGAAGTAGACACAGCGCAGTACCCAGGCCCTTTTTTTTCACAGATAGCAACTATCAAGGATGAAAGGTGTCGAAGAGAAATGAAAGGAGGAGAGCTCCTTTTGAATATGTCAGACCCTTATGATCGGATGCTATACTATGGTCTTTTATACGATCCAGACGTGGATCCTGTAGACCAGGACATAGATAAATACGTAAGATCTACTCCTAAGTTCCTTCTCTACTCGCCAGAAATGGAAAGTAAGAAGAAAGTGGAAAAAGCGAACTTAAGTATAGAAGCAGCGAGCATGCTTCATCCTAAGACAGGCCTCAAGGGCACGAGACTTAAGCTTATAGCAAAATTGATGTCCTTAGTGGGTTACGAAGAGGACGGTGAGAATAACTTAGATGAGATTCGAGCTGCGGCGATGAATGAGATCATCAATAAGAACTCAATGATGCACAGGTATCAAAACCGATCGATTAAACAGTGGGTGTTGTTTTCTAAGTGCAAAATAGAGGATCTTAAGAAGTTTGATATCGTTAACCAAGCTTTAGACTATAATAGAATAGTAAAAGCAAACGAAGAGTATTCATGGGCTTACAGTGAGGAAGTTATTGACGACGTAAGTAATGATTTTGAACTATTCAAATACTTTGCATCACCTTTAAATGAGGCGAAGTTCAAGAAAATAAAAGACGAGGTGACAACGGTCATCGACGAGCTATATGGTAAGCAGAAATAAACTCTTCACGGAGTTTCTTCTGAGAAGAGGAGCTTTAATGTCCGGCAAAACAAAGGACTATAGAGCTTTAGAAGTAGCCATGTTCTTTAATAAAAGTTACTGGGATATAGTAACTCACTTAATAGAAGAACAAGGACAGAACCAAACCATAAACAACCTTCTTAGGCACTTATTGTCGGAGCCGAAGAAACCTTTGAAATGTAAGAAATTAGATAGCAATTGTTGCGAGATTACTTATCCAAAAGATTTTTATTATAGAAATAGTTTAGAAGTAAATGTCACCAACAGTTGTTGCCCAGGAATCAATAAACGTATTGATGCTTGGTTCCCGCAGCATGATGAGCTTGATTCTGCTAGAAAAAATCCACATAGAAAATCGGATTTCTTCAAAGAAAACGTAATTGCTCAAGATACAAAGCAAGGCGCCGTGATCTATCATGATTGTGCATTTGACATAGACTGCGTAAATCTTAGATACTATAGAAAGATAAAGCCTATACAATTATCTGATTTAGATGATTGCTCAGGAGTAGCTGCTAAAGATTGGGATGGACAACTAATCACGCCCCATGATTTAGACGCTTGCGAACCTTTAGGACACAAGATAGTGGATGTAGCAATATACCACGCAGCAGTAGCAAACAACGAAGTACAGTTCAGCGAATTAAAGCTGAAGGAAATAATAACAAATAATAGCATTTATAAATAAGTAAAGATATGCAGTCATTAAAGACAGTAACCCCAGAGATAGGAAATAAAGTACTAGTCTCATGCAAGGATTTACCTTTCGTAGAAAGAGGCATAGAGCTTTGGCCGTGCGTCGAAGGTGATTGTGCGGATTCTGAGTATGTACTTCCCGGAGAAGTGGGTCAGTGGATCTCTTACATCTATGACGGAGATACGTATACAACTATCGACCATACCGACATACCGAATCTTACAGACGAGCAGATATTTATAGGTCAACTTGAATCTCAGTACGGTAAGAATTATGCTAACGGCATCAGGTATATCGCGGGAGAGTATATGACTGCTTGTGATTTAGTCAATATCGATGTTACAGGATATTCATGCCCACAACCTCAGATAGGCTATGTAGGTATCGATGGATGCTTCGAATGCGGAGATACTATTTCTATTAGAGCTAAGAAGCATGATAATAGGATAGCTTCATGGATGGACGAAGAAGAGAGAGGTTATGAGATATACGAAGCGTCTGCACCTGTAGAATGCTGCCAAGGATGTGATGATTGCCCAGGAGAAGGAGGTTGCCAGAAACCAATGATGAATTTGGTAGATCAACTGATGGGTAATATAAAAACCGCAGGAGATAATGGAATAGGATATCCAGGAATAAAAACGGTATGCCCTACAGAGAAGACTAACGTAACTTGGATGGTAGCCAACTGCTACTTCCCAGTGTATTGCCTTGCGCCGACCAAAGAAGAGTGCTCTTGTGATGATTGTAACTCTATTGCTGCAATCACAGAAGTAACCATAGGCGGTGAAACTGTAGTACTTGAGAATACTACTAACGCAGCCGGAGATAAAACATTCTTAGGTCAGTTAGATACAATTGTAGACCAAATCAATTGTAAGTTCAAAGAGATCTTAGGCCCCCACAGTGGTACAGCTTTTGTTTCTGGAGGAACAGATGACTGCTGCCCAAGGCAGCTGATGGTCAATACTTGTGACGAGGGTTTTGCTATTGCAGGATTGGAGCCATGTGATGTATTGAAAGTTGATGAGCCTTTCACAAAGAAAGATAAGCCAGGGTATAAAGATTGTGAAGGCGGAGGATGCGTAGAAGCGATTGTTGCAGAGAATAAAGTTTGCTGCGGAATTATTTGGGTTGCTGATCAGGATAAATTCGAATGTGATTGTCCTTGTGGACCAAGTGACCCACCGCCAGATACATTCCTAAGATTTCTTAAAGTTGAACTACTTAAAGGGGACCCCACCAACTGCGGCATCGTATCATACGGAAGAGAGTTGATGGAGCCTAAGATTCCAACAGGGTCTGGAGGGATAATGAGATGGGAAGAGGCTAATCGAGAAGCGGAAGGCGAATGGTGGAATAATGACTCAGAAAGAGAGGGATACCATGGTGATCTCAGAAAAGATAAGTACGGCAGAGAGAGAAACGCTGCCACATGTGCTAAGTGCAGTAGCAAGTATTGCAGATATGAGTGGAGGAATAAGAGAAGCACTATGGCCGAAGATGGTAAAACTCCGCAAGTGTGCGTCTATGAGACAATATGGGGAGTAGATAAAGATCATCCAGTTGCCGGAGAAGCTTTAGAACTATTCTTCACAGCATTAGCAGAGTCTTCAGCTACCAAGTGTCATGTACCTAAGATAGGGACGTGTGCAGAAGCTATCGAAGAGTGCCCGCCGGAGGAAGAGAAGGAGTAAATAACTAAACAGTTAAACATAGATAACCATGTTAGGAGGTACAATAAAAGAATTAGCCATAGAAGCTTTAGAAGGGCTCTACAAGAAATGTAAGCCATGTGGCTGCTCTACTTGCGGAAAGGCCTATACTATTAAGGATCGATGTACAGGCGAAACCGTGGCTATCTATGTAGAGGGCGGAGTAGTAAAGACTTTACCTATAGCAGATTTTAAAGCTTTACCACCTTGTGAAGGAGGAGTAAAATAATTAAACAGTGGCATGCAGCTGTATAAAAGGAGACTTTGATTTTAAGATAAATACTCTCGATGTAAAGACATTAGAGTTTGTGCATCTTTCTACGTGGCAAACTGAGGGAAACTATACTATCCCCGATGAGCACGAAATATACATCACAGCTCCAGATAGTGACCAGCCAATTACTCTAAAAGTAAATCCAACAGGATCTACGATTATAACTAATTCAGATTTAGGAGTATCTGGCTGCATTGAAGATGGGATATACTGCATACAAGCAAAGGCATGTAAATCATGCGAAAACGGGGAGTGGGGGGATACGGAGTTCACTAAGACAGAACTTATAGCTCCTCAAATGTTATGTTCTATTACCCAGCTTACGGCTCAAGGTAAAACAGAATTTTGGGGGAGGATGAAAGAGGTTAAAGCCAGCGCTAAGTTGGGACTGACTGAAAGAGTGAAAGAGTTGTATAGTTCTTTAGATGAAGATCTATCTATGGAGAGTTGCGACAAATGTTGTTAAAAATAGAAAATGGCATACGAGAAAATAGACCCTTGTTTTTGTATATCGATTTGCTCAAGTAAATCGTCACCATGCCCTCCTAAGGCAGAGAAATGCTCATGCCTTAACATATGCGACGGAACAGTACCTTCTGATCCTGACAACCCTCTTAAACCTTGCGGAGATTCTAAATCCGTAGACTTTTCAACTCTTATATTAGATTCATGTGTATGCGAAGGAGAAATATCATACTCAGTAGAGTCCTATGATTCTACGATGTTTGCTAATCCAGAGATTACAGGAACAGAATTAAGCTTTATTACAGTAGGAGATCAACCCAATCGCTATTCAGATATTGTCATAGAAGCATGTTGCAAAGGCAAGGACGGAGTAACAAGAACAGTCTATTTCTGTATCACACCGTACATAGAAGATATATGCAAATGTGTGAACTGTGATGAAACTTGTGAGAAGTGCGATCCGTGTACAGGCTTATGTATACCAAAGCCGGGAGCAATAATAGTAGGAGAGACTCAGAATACTTCAGGCCAAATAATAGTAAAGTAATGACAATATTTACAACTATAGGAGACTGCCAAACATTCAGCAACACAATAAGGCTGGAGGAATGCGTAAAGGGCGTAATGCTTGAGCTGCCTGACATACCGGGCGCAGATGTGTCATTCTTAGGCAACCCTCAGGATGTATATGGCAATAGTACTACATTCGGATTAGGCCCCGAAGGTCAGCCTGCTTGGATTATAGGAGACAAAGACTGTAAAGACCCAGATCAGACTTTCACCGTACAATGGCAGGCATGCGTAACTGACTTAACGATAGTATCTGGTACTTACTCTGTAACAGGATATACCAGTACCACAGAAGACACTGGGAACAACATCGCATCAATAACGATCGAAGTTAAAAAGAAACCATGCCCAGAAGTTGAGGTGGATCCGCCAGCAGAGGAGTGCGGAGTGATTATCGAGGAGCAGATATGTTACGAAAATCCAGTTAAGCCTGTTGTTAAAGATAAAATCGTGAGAGTCCGACCTATAATAGGTAGGCCCCCAGTAGCAACAAAAAGAAAGGTTTCTACTAAGCAGAAGATTGATAATTGTCCAAATGACGTAAGTATTTCTTAAATGATACAGACACCAGCACCATACCAGCAGCCAAGCATCCATTTAGATTTTGCTAAATGCGGCGACATCATAAGTGTCCCTATAAAGTACTTTGGCATAGGATCTGCCGAGAACGAGGAGGGTGTGGCTTGTGACGTAGCGAAGACCTGCGTAGATGGGGTCAGCTATGTGGTAAATTTAGGGGGATTGGAATACGTAAGCTCCACGCTATCAATTGGTAGTTATAATGCTAACACAGAGACAATAGAAGTAGGGACCCAATGCTCTGATGAAGCATTAGAAGGTACTTTGAATTTAAGAGTAACCAATGAGTGTGTATTCCCGACGACGGTAACTATTACTCAGATGGATGAAGAGCAGTGTTTGCTATTTATGGCAAGCCAATTGACTAAAATATCAGCAGGAATATCCTGCAAGCAAATACAAGAATGTTTTGATCAAGGATTAGATTGTACAAAAAGTTTAACTAAGTAATTATGGCAAAGTGCACCCCAACAGTATATAACGGTATAATAAAAACAGGTGGCATTTTTTGTCACCCTTTTACAATTAAGGCACCGAGTAATGGTGCGCCTATAACTGGAGCCGCATTTACTTGGACTCTTCCTCCTGGCCTGGCTATCGACCCAAGCACAGTTAGTAATCCTTCAGTAGGATCGTATACGCAAGGAACGACCGAGTGGAGAAATATCGATGTGGATTGTGGTGCCGAGGAAACTTTAGAGGTGTGCTTCATTGTAGAAGATGACTCTCTCGCGCCGTTTAAGATAGAGACAAACCTGGAATTTACAGATTGCTCAGGATGTGACATAGCATGTAGCGTAGAGATAAAGGGAATTAGCCTAACAGAATTAAGAGAATGTTTAAGAGACTTAGATACCGATCTAAAATGCGTACCTAAGCCAGATAACTCAGACCCGGCAAATCCTCAGATCTGCTTTGATTTAGTAGATAACATCACTGGATCAATAGTTACAGAGAACGTGGTATGCGTGCCAGTAGGCAATATAACCCCAGTTACACCGGGCAATAACATTACGATAACAGGAACTGGTACATCTGCAGATCCTTACATTGTAAATGGATGCTGCAGCAGTTTCGACCCAACTACAGGTGAGCTTACCATAATTGATGCGGAGGGAGTAGAGAGCGTGTACCCAATTGTCACCGCGATACAACAAGGAAATAACGTAGTTATAACAGGCACAGGGTCACCGGCGGATCCATTCATAGTTAACGGATGTTGCGTAATAATAGACCCTAACGATCCGACTACTTTAATAATAACAGACCCTCAAGGGAACAAAACCACTTTTACAGTACCACCAGAAACTGATTTAGTAGTTACTACAGATGGGGATACAACAGGGGTAAATCAAAGTGGACCAGCGAATCATACAGTAGATATTACAGTAACATCAACTGATGAAGATAACTTGGCAACTATAGGAAGTGATGGAGGGACGTTTGTTTCTTGCGAAGATGTCATAGCTTGTGTAGGAACAGATTCAGTAGAAGTAGTAAATAATGAGGATGGAACAAAAACACTCACACACACAGCAGTAGACGGAACCGTAGCAGAATGGTGCGTACCAGCATGTACAACAACTATAACGTCTGAGGCAGGTGAAACTTTTGAGATGGAGTCTAATTGTGGAGTTCAAGTATTTGATTTAAGTACAAATGACACCCCTTGTGAAACTTATGATGAAGATGGTAATTTAATATCAAGTGGAAATGGAACCTATGTGTTAAAAGGCATAGACAATCCTACTAATTTAGAGTTAGTAGCGTTAACAGGCGACGGAAAAGCTTATGTTAGACCTACCGATTGTAGTAAAGCAATCGCTGAGGGAATCCAGACATGTATTAAATGCCCAGACGGTACTATATCAAACACAGTAACTGACCTCTTTACGTTCACACCACCTCCTATAGGAGAAATAAGAGTAGATAAGACAAATGATGTAAAGGCTGGTACAGTTGCTGCAGGAGATACATTTACTTATACAATAACCGTGTGTAATGAGCCAGCAGCTTCAGGACCAATAACAGATATAACTACTTCAGATGTATTGAAATCACCTTTGATCTATACTTCAGATGATGGAGGAACGGCAGCAGGAGGAAATGTAACAACGGCTATAGACCCGTTAGGAACTAGATTAACATGGACTTTTGCAGGGCCATTAGCTCCGGGAGATTGTGAATCAATAGACGTAGTTGTGCAAGTTGATCCAGATTCAACAGGATTTGAGTTTATACCAAATGTCGTAACAGCAGTGGGGAATGATGGAGTCAACGGACCTAACTCTACTTCAGATGCAGATATAAATGTACTTAATGAAAATCAAAATCCAGAGGCAAGGTTAGCTTGGGAGGAAACCAACGGAACTACAGGAGTGGCGGCGACAGGAAGTCAATCATATGTAAAAGCACCTTCAGGAGCTTTAGTAGCTTGCGGAGAGCCATTTAGATTTGAAGTGTTTTTAGAGGAGGGCACTTTATGGGAAACTATAACAGGGACTCTTTGTAGCGCAGATTATGCCTCAGATAGGACAGATGGCTTATCTATAACTAACTTCTCTCCAACAGGAGATTTTGGAAATGGATTATCTTTCTCTTTCAATAAGAGAGATTGGGCTAATGCAACAGGCAACATATACGCTGCGACAGGCCAAAGTAGCATAAACGGTAATACGCCAATCACTACAAGGGCATTAGATAGCAGAACATTTGCACAAGAGCTTGAAACTCACATTTTTGTGGGGGGACAAGGATCGACAACGTGTCCTATAGAGTCAGTTAATCCTGACAATATATCTGAAATATGCAAAATACCCCTTGGTAAAACATCAAATTTTGATGCAGAAATTAGGGAATACCCAGTTGCCGGTGATCCTATACATGTCTTTATAAATACTGAAGGGGTTAATGGAGCTGCCGACAACTTATTATCGAATTACAGTATAACAGGTTGTGAAAATTATCAAACTACGGCAAGCCCTTTCCCTCCTCTTGCACCAGTTTTTATTGAAACTGTAGGACGTATAGTTGATATACAAAGTAACACAGGCGCAGGTTGTATAGAGCAGTTTGATAATGATAGAATTAATGGTTTAATTGGTAAAATAGATTTGTATAGAGAGGCTTACTACGGAGTAGGTCCTGACAGAGTTGCTATAGGCGTAGAGGCGAGAAGAGTGAACTACACCCCCACTTCTTGTAATGATTTTTGTTTAGACAGATTGGAATTGTGGATTGCTGAAAACAATGGTAATAGCAATTTAAATGATTGGCAAATTACAAATTCAACATACACGATCGGTGGTGCAGGTAATACAGGAGACATATCTACAGACGGCGCGACAATAGGAGATGATTCAAGACGTAGAGTGAGATTAGATAATGTCGTATGTTTCCCAGGCCCAGGCATATACCCAATTAACATAACTGCTGATGTTGTCAATCCATTAACAGGAGAGGCAGCAACAATAACTTCGTTCTCAGAGATAGAAATAAACTGGGCATACTAATAAGTAAATAATGGATTGTAATAAACCAACACGCTTAACGCAGGACAACTTCAGTATCTGCGACTCATACAGGAAAGATGGTAAGATACTATCTAAGCAATCCTATATGCACAGGAACTTCCAGTGCGCAGCTTTTGATGATATGTTATTAGCTCCTGCGAATATTCCTACAGTAGAAGATTGTTTCGACGAAGCAGTAGTAGGAATTGCCCACGGCGGGGAGATAGTAGAGGAATATTTAGATGTAATAGTTACATGGACATACGATTGTTATAATGATACATGGATCAAAGACTTATCTTATAAAGACATAACTATAGGGGAGGGGGTTACTACAAATTGCAACGATACAACTGGCCAAGTAACTAATACAGTAACACAGTACTCTCACCCGTGTGAGACAGCTAATTGCGGACCAAATGAGACATGCGATGGCGAAGGGGAGTGCGTACCTAACTATATTCATCCCTGTGATAGTATTACATTAGGGGATTGTGAATTATGCGACGGAAAAGGAGATATCTACAAATTACCATCTATAGCAACAGATATACTATGTGTAGACGGAGATGCGGAAAAAGCTAAAGTCATATGGAAATTAGATTGCCAAAACAATGCTACTTACAGTAACTTAGATGGAACTCCTTATACAGGAGATGCTACAGGGTTAGGAGTATGTTGTTGCATAGGGGAGCCTTGTGAGCCTGATTGTAGCTGCGCTGCAACTACGCTAATAGGTATGACCTGTCCAGATAAATGCGGAGGCACCTGTGATGGTACTTTAGACAATAGCTGTACACCAAATTGCCCAGATACAGATACATATTGCCCAGACGATCCTATTCCAGATAGCGGTTGCCCAGAGGTGACTTGTGGGAAAGGAACTAAGGATTGTAGCTTCTGCGGTGTAGAAGCCGAAGTAGTTGCTACTCTTTTTGATTTACAAGGGGGAGAAGTAGGGAAGGCTGTTAGCGAGGATGTTTCTGCTTTATGGGGCTTACCGTCAGGCAGCGTCACGATCTCTTCTAATGATGTAAATACACAAAATAACAGCGACGCAGCGTTAACTACCAGTGACTCGGCGTCAACTACATGGACGGTATCAGGCACTCAACCAGTTAAAATAACAGTGCAGCATGGTAAGAATATATCTGAATCAGGTATAGACGGATTTACTTCTTTAGATGGTGTAACATATTCTTATGTTGGAGGATCCCTAAAGGCGGGGTATACTGATACAAGTTCACATCCAAACTACCAAGTTACAGCTCCGCCCACGAGTGACGGTGTTGACCAAGCAACGAATGGTGTAAATCCAAGGTGGTTATCCGATGCCCCTGCCACCTCAGTAGAGATATACACCACAAATACACCAAATTTCAATAATAACTATAGACTATTCTTGACGCCTTGTTGCGAATAACAATATATGAAGACATTCTGTAAAAATGACAATGACGTAAAAACAATTTACGTTTTAGGAAATGACTGTAAGTTTTATGACTTACAGGGTACGGAGTATATAGGAGATTTAAGTAACTTAGAAATATGCTGTGATTGTAATGAAGTAACTGATCCTTGCGAAGGGATAGACTGCTCAGGGCAATGCACAGGGTGTGCTGTGGGGGAAATATGCGGATGTTTATTAGGAGATTGCAAGTGCCTCCCTGATCCGTTATGTGAGGGAGTGGATTGTACAAATGAATTATTAGATTGCCAAGGACAGAAAGTATGTGTAGGTGGTACATGTGCATGTATAGAGACACCTTGTAATGAGGGAATATGTAATCCAGAAGATTGTGTAAACTGCGATGGAAAATGCGAATGCGGAGGGAATGATACCTGTATTTGCGTATTTACTGATTGCCCACCCACAGGATGCTTACCAACAGACTGCGACGAATGTGCAGAAGGAGAATCTTGCAGATGTTCTGAAGAAGGATGTAAGTGTTTACCAGATTGCGATACAAATCCATGTACATCGACAGATTGTACAAATTGTCCAGAAGGGGAGAGCTGCGTATGTCAAGAAGACAAAACGTGCCAATGCGAACCCATATCAGCTCCCGATCCTTGCGACGGAGTTGATTGCAGTAACCTAACTTGTTCAGATAATTTTACACCAGAATGTTCAGGAGGAATATGTAGCTGTACGCCAGATTGCTCTACAAGTGGCTGCCCAACAGGGGAAGTTTGTACACCTTCAGGATGTCAGAATACAGACAACTCAGGGGAACCCGGCGATCCTTGTCAAAAAGAAATAACCTTAACTGAATGCGGAGATGCGCCATTTGCAAATACACCAGACGATGAACCGTGCCCTACAGTAGGGGTGAACGTTTCTTGTCAGACAGAATTGGTTACGGATGAGTTTGGAAATGTTACAAGCGTAAACTATTTCAATTGTGTGGTAGACGTAAATCCGGGTTGCGGGGAAATAGAAAGTACGACAATACCTACAACAGCACCAGATCATAGCTCTGGTAATCCTTACAACTTATCAGGAGATATAATACTGAAAGGAGGATGTACCTATTCAATAGACGTAAACCCCACGGGATCAACTTCTGTATTGTTAACATCCCCAGACACAGCTAATTTAGAGAATATCGAATGGATATGGACGTATAATGGATCGTCAGAATCTATTTGGACTAATGCTGATTCGGATTATAATTCAGAGAATTCGGCGGGAAATAACGTAATATTAGGAGATACATTATCTGTTCATGTACAATCGGGTAATCTTAACGGAAGCCCTTGCTGTAGATCAGAAGAGTTAGTATATGATACTTGTAGTTGTTTGAACATAGAAGTGGATGAAAGCACATTAGATTGCGATGGAGATCCGAATACAATTTCAGCTACTGTTACAAACAGCATGTACTTGGGATCGAATTCGGCTCCAATAACTGTAGGTGGGGTAGTATTTAATTTAGCAGGGGGTCAATCGGGATCAAATACTGTTAATATAGAATCAGATGGTACTATAATATATTCCGCAGGAGATTGTACGGGAATAGTAGAAGGATTCTTGAGAGTAGAGGGGTGCACAGACAGCACTGCCTGTAACTTTAATCCAGAAGCAAATTGTGATGACGGAAGCTGTTTACCAAATATTGAGTTTACTATAGACGGTGCGGCAGAATGTTTAGAAGACGGAGATAATAGAACTATTACTATAAATATTACACAAGGCACAGATGTAGAATATAGCTTTGATAACATAACATTCAGTTCTAATAACCAAACAGTAATAGATGCGGCAGGAGCATACGATGCGTGTGTTAGGTACATAGACCCAGAGGTGACATGTGAAGTAGTGAAAGAAATGTTTACTATAGAGTCATGTGAACCAAAATGCCCAGAAACGATAGCCCAAGCCCCTGTTGCTGATATAACAATACCGACTTGTACTAATAATACAGGTTCAGTAAATGTAACATCTGGTTGTCAAGCAGAAACTACAATACAATATAGCGTAGATGCCGTAAACTGGACTGCGACTCCTCCAACATATTCAGATAATTTAACAATACAGACAAGATGTACTTGTGATAACGATAGTACAATATCGGGGTCAACCAATTCAATAACCACGCCTGACGAGTTAACATTTGGATGTACAGATAATGTAGCTTGTAATGGAGGGATTTTTGATTGCAGTGATAATAGTTGTGAATATTGTACATGTGCTACGACTGAACCCTGTGGCAGCAATAATGCATGTATTACAGGAACCACTCAGCTAATAGGTTCAGACGGAAGTATATGCGGACCGTGTGGTAATGGAGATGTTGTAACATGCGCAGATCCTTGTCAAAGTTGTAATTCGTCAAACGGAAATTGCGAAGGTCCAACTTCAGATGATTGCGGAGTATGTGGTGGATCAGCAAATTGTACAGCAAGTATTGGAGGAGGAAGCTCGGCTCTTTGTCCGGGAGACTCAAGTCTCTACGCACTATCAAGCGCTTCCGTATCCAATTGTCCAGGAAGTATTACGTGGACGTTAGACGGAGTACAAATCGGAACAGGACCTTCAGAATCAGTAAGTCATAATGACATAAGTGGCAGTTCTGGAACATTAGTTATGACTTATGATCCAGATTGCCCGGGGGCTTCTGGTAGCCAAGATAGTATAACGATTAGTAAATTAGATTCAGATGACCCGTCATGTTGCGTAACTGATGATTGCGGAGTATGTGGTGGATCAGCAAATTGTACAGCAAGTATTGGAGGAGGAAGCTCGGCTCTTTGTCCGGGAGACTCAAGTCTCTACGCACTATCAAGCGCTTCCGTATCCAATTGTCCAGGAAGTATTACGTGGACGTTAGACGGAGTACAAATCGGAACAGGACCTTCAGAATCAGTAAGTCATAATGACATAAGTGGCAGTTCTGGAACATTAGTTATGACTTATGATCCAGATTGCCCGGGGGCTTCTGGTAGCCAAGATAGTGTTACTATAAACAAACTTAACGCTAATGATCCAGCATGTTGCACCCCTAATAATTGTGCAGCATCAACTTGTATAGGAAATACGTGTGATGATGATTGTGGAAATATGGTTGATGGGACAAATTCAGGAAGTGTAACATCCAATGTGAGTATAACTCTTTCAGGATGTAATTTATTGGCAGAGGGCGAAGTTTCATGTGACTGCTGTAGTGACAACAATATAGGGTGGACAGGCTCTTTTACCGATGCGTCAGGATCAACTGGATCTTCTTCGGGAACTACCTCTTGCGGATTCTCTACATTGCAGGCAAATTTACTAAACATATGTTCAGCATCCCTAAACCAAGTAGCCACAGCTTCAGTTACTGTTAATTCAAGTTGCGGCAGCGATACAGGATCGGCATCGTTCACAATAACTCAAGCAGATAAAGACGCATGCGGATGTTAAAGAAAGGCATACAACATACCGCATGCTCAGAGAGTGCTAACCAATGTGCTGACAACTCTAAATGTTGCAGCACTTTTGGCATTTCAAAGGATCTACAAGCAGGATACAATAAACTGTCTATATTGTCCGAGCAGAAACTAAGAAGGGATAGCTGGGGGCACGAATGTAGCTCTACTATAGACAAAGACGTAGAAGATCTGTGCACTTATTTAGAAGTACTAGAGGATGAGAAAGACAAACTATCACAGGGGTATCAGCCCTGCTTAAAGTGTGAAGACCTAACTAAGCTGAGAGAGAAGATAAAACTTGCATCTATGGGATGCCAAGGTCAGTATGAGCTCTGCGAAAAAGATGAATCCAATAGAGAGATTTGGAAATTAGCTAACCCAAATTGTTTCGCATATGAAGTATGGGAAAAGTGCCTAATAGACTTCTGCGCCGGGATAAACGTAAACTTCGAGGCTATAAAAAGCCTACCTAACAAACTAATAGTAGATATAGCAACAGAGGAAATACCCTTATCAAGCCTGTCTATACACGCAGAAGACATTACTAAAACAGAGAATCCGATAAGACTTAATATAAATTCTGTAGAACACAAAGATGAGTCGGTAAAGCTCAAAATAGAATTTTCAGAAGAAAAAAAGAATCTAATATTGAATGCGATTGTTAGTGAAGTAAGCAGTGATGAATTAAAGATAGTCGCCGAGTGCCTGGATACGGGGCTAACTACGGCGGCTTTAAACATTGTATACCAACACGGTATATCTTTATCGCAGGGGAAATTAGGATTAGATGTCATTATAGAGGATAAAGCACCTCTTAACGCAAAAAAGATATTAGACAATGAGTCTCCTTAAAAAGCAATTTAGAATTAGCGCCACAAGACCGGATGGCAGTACGTGCAAGAATCTGGATGTTAAACTAAGAGGCTACACTAATGTGGCCATAAACTGCATTGATGGAGATCTATATACAATACAACTACACCCAGAATTGGAGGGCCAGACTTGTTTCGACTTTGATGTAGTATGCAATGACGCAGGCTGCGAAACATGTAGAGATATTCAAACCATATGTCTTTGTAGCGATAAAGGCGAATGTGGGCCATGCCAAGATTGTATAGGAGGTGTATGTGTAGACTTATGCCCAGACCAAGCCTGCTTTAATGGTCAATGTGCGGAGTGCGATGATAATACTCCATGTCCTTGCGATCAAATCTGTAGAAATGGTAATTGTGTATGTCCTACAGGAAGAATCCCTAACGGAGATTGCTGCGTAGATTGTGATAATGATAATCCATGCCCGCCGTGCTATGATTGCGTAGGAGGGACATGCCTACCTAAATGCCCAGACAGTCAGTGCGATCCAGAAACAGAAGCCTGTGTAGAATGTACTTTAGATGGACATTGTGATCAGACTAAAGGATGCAGAAAGTGTGAAGGTAACAAATGCGTGTGCTGTGACGGTTACACATTAGATACTTGTACAGGGGAATGTGTACCTATTCCCATAGGATCTTGTAATGGGTCTACACCGTTATCAACCTGCGAAAGTTGCCAAAATATAGATTCTTGTACCGGCTATGGTACAATAGTGCCCGTAGATTGCGGAGCAGGAAGGATTTGTATTGATGGATTAGGATGTAGAGAAGAATGTGATTGCCAGACAGGAGGATGCAGTGAAGCGGGAGCTGTTTGTGCCGAAGCAAACGCTCTGCAATGCTACTGTAAGAATTGCTCAGATTTTAGCTGTGTAGAAGAGGGAGCGTCTGCCTGCGGAGGAGCTAACTCCCGAGAATGCATTTGCAACGACGTAGGTCAATGTGTACCTGACCCGTGTGCAGGTATTGTATGCCCAGTAGGTCAAGTATGTGTAGATGGGCAATGCGTAGACGACGGCGAACCTTGTGACACATCTGTTACATTAGAAAAGATAGAAGATGGAAACAACTGCGATCTCAAGGCTTCTTGGGCAAACGACTGTTGCCCATGCCCAGCTCTTGAGGCAACGATCACACCCACAATATCTGGAAATAACGTAGACTTCAGTCTGCAGTTCAAGAAAAACGGTAGCAATCTCTCTGACGAGCGACAAGACAATAAAGTTGTTGGTAACGATCAGGAGATACCTACATCAGGCAGTGTTTGTGCTAGAGTTTCTTATCTACAAGAGATAGTTATCGATTTAGGCGGCGGGCAGACGAGAACTCGAACAGTAGTTACTAAATCTATAGAATACCCAGGAGCATCATTTAACGGCTCCGATGTTTTAGATATCAATGGGGTTCCTATTAATTTAGGGCCAGTAGTAGGAGGAAATAATATAGAAGCAAGAGTAGATATCATCCTTAAACCTACTGAAAACAGTAATTCTAACTGTACGTGGGGCGGCGATAACGGAGCAGAGTACTACAGCTACCGTGTAACTGACATCAATCAAATAGATGTACAGACAAATACTATAAACTCCTCAGATTGCGGAAATGCTATTGTAGAATGGAATAGAGATGACTTAGGAGACTTCATCAGAGTATATACAGATCTAAATGAGCACGTACTCAAAGGCGTAGATGGCGGGGGATTAGAAGATGAAAACCTACAACGTAAAATATTAGGAGATCAATTAGGTAGACTGGAATCATGCCATACCTATAAAGCTACAGTTTGTTGCTGCGGAGAAGGTAATGCAACCGAAGATGTTGTATTCTGTAAATCAATAGAAGAGTCGACCGCCGAATCCCTAAACATCTGTAATACAGAAATAAGAGTACAGATACCTGATTCATGCGATGTTAATGATGCGAATACATTTAACATTAAACTAAATGGAACGGCAATACTGTCTAATCTATCTATGAGGGACCAACTTCCTTATGATGATAATTTAACTTATACCGAACCTATAACTTCGGTAACTGTAGAAATGAATTGCGTTAATACTGGGGATATAGGATGTACTTATGATATGTCTTTAGAGGCTTCATTAGATAAACCTCAGATAGTTGCAGAATGTGCAGGAGGGGAGAGAGTTATCAACTCTACAGGCGGTAACGGGGTTATAAATGTATTCTATAATAATACAGATATCTATAACTCCCAATACACAATACCGAGAACTCTAACATCTGCGTCAGCTATAGTGGTATATGGAGATGGGCAAGGGGAATGTTATAGAGAAACTGTAGACTTCGGTTTACCATCAACTGCATCTTGCTGCGACATATCGGCTACTTTTGCGTTCACAGAGCCGGCTTCAGATTGTACAAAAGGCATAGCAGGTAGTGTGTATTCGATTAGGTCGTATGAAGTAAGTGTATCTGGCGGTACTCTACCTATAACTTACGCGGTATTTGATCCTCAAAGTAACCAAGCTTTCCCTTTTGTGCGCAATAGCAGGACACGTAAATTTAATGTATCACTACCTGCTGCGACTACATCTATACCATGGAAGGTTACAGATGCTAATGGGTGTGAATTTTCAGGAATAGCTACAGGGAATTGCGATATAGCAGATGACCCAATTATCCCTACTACAGACTGTCCTAATGGTATTGATAACGGAGACCCATGTACTGTTACAAGCGGCGACGCTGGTTTTTATGTGAATTGCGAATGTATCGTTACTGATATTCCAGACACTTGCGGCCCTGCAGTGCTGGAGACTACTACTGAAAACTGTTTAAGATGCAGAAAGAGGGTATGTCAGAATGATCAAGATGTAGTAATTGTAGATTTGGGATGCGACCCAATAGGCCCGGATTGCGGCAATGTTACCTGTAATGGATCAGAAGTACAAGCACCTAATGGTTGCGGAAATTGCTGCGAAGATATACCAGATCCTTGTAATTTCATCCTGTGCAGTAGTATAAATACAAATAATTATTGTGGAACTCAGAACGTAACTTGCTGCGACGCTAATGGTAACCAAACAACAGCACAAATAGTAGGTACTAAATCTACAGGATGCGAAACGGGCAATAACACATGCGAGCTTACGGATACATCTATAAACGTGACATCTTCTAATTTACCTAACAGTTCTATAAATGTTACAGCAACTTGGGGAGTAAATTTCCAAATATTAGATAGCTCTAATTCTGTTGTTGGTACATCTTCGGCTTCAAATCTTCCTGCAGGGAATTACACAATAATTGTAGATAATGGTGAGTTCTGTACAACTACAGACGAAGTAACTATACTGCCTGAACCTTTAAACTGCACAGGATGTACTCAGCCAAATTCTGATGGAACAAGTTGTAATGATTACGTTACATGCGCACAGAACCCCACTGGTAGTGTATTAGGGACAGATTGCTCAGCATGTAATACTTTCTACGGAGTAAACGAGACCTATACCCAATCTGGGTGCTATTGCGAGATAAAAGATACTCAAGCAGAATGTGACCCTAATAACTGCTCAAATGAATTAGAATTAAGTTATACAGCAAATATAACTTCTGATAAAAACGTCGCATTTAGAACTCAAAATCTAATTGCCAAAGCTACGGGGGTATGTACTTCGTTAAGTATACCTCCACAAACTTTTAATTGTGCAGATGTAGGTCAATCCTTTACTATTCCAGTAAGTGTGAATGGTTTGGCCGCGAATTGCTCAGTAACAGTCACGGTAACTGACACTAATGATTACTGCTCGTCTGCTCCTTCATTTGGGTGTATACAAGGGCAGAATGGGCCGGAATGCTCTCAACAGTTTAATAGTTTAGCAGACTGCCAAGAAAGTACAGCTACTGATTGTAAAGAGGGCTCATGCCCAGAATGCGCCAGCACAGATTGTAACTTGGATGATGCGAAGATATCAGGACCAGATCAAGCATGTTTTGATGGTAATGGGAGTATAATATTAAGTGTAGCACATTCAGGTGTTGTTACCAGCTACAGCTGGTCAACATCGAGTGGAGGCACTATAAGCGGCGCTACGAATCAGCAAAGCATAACAGCTACTTCGGATGGCAACTACATAGTGACAATTACCAATGACAATATACAAGGCTGCGGAAAAAAACTATTTGTTACTGTCTCAGAATTCTGCAACTCAGATTGTCCTGATTTTATGGGAGTAGGAGTGACCCAAAGCCCAACCCCTATTTGCACCAACAATAACGAGACAGCCACATTAACGGCTACGTCCGGATATAATTACCTTTGGGAATATAATGGAAATACATTTACTACTCAGAGTATTACTACTAATCCAAGTGCTAATATATATTCAGTAACATTTATAGATCCGAATAACAGTGATTGCAAATTTAAAGTTAGTAATGTAGTTGTCAGAGATTGTGATACAGGAGGAGATCCTACAGGAGCTTGTTGTAGAGGAGAGAGCTGTACAGAAGGGGTCACACAGGCAGACTGTTTGCAGACCATAAATGGGACCGCAGGAGTTTATCAAGGGGATAACTCGACTTGTAGCCCTAATCCATGTAGCCAGAATTGTTCAGGAGCTTGTGGCCCGTCCAATGCGCCAAGCCCGTCAGGCGTGGCATGCGGATCAACCACATTTTCTACTGATTCAAATTCAGAGTGTGTAGATGATAGCGGTAACCCATGCTGGACTGTAGTAGGTACAGGATGCGCCGCAGGGTCTACGTGTAATGGAACTACTTGTGTAGTTGATGATCCATGTGGTAATAGTCCAGTATGCGACAGTACCTCATCTAATGCACCTTGCTGTTGCGAAGACGAGGGAGGTGCGAAAATACTAAGAACAGCAACGTGCCCGAGTGGGCAATCTTTAAACGCAGAGTGCACATGCGTAGGAAGTATCGGAAGCCTAAATGACACTTGCCAAGACATAAGTACAGCATTTAGTGGATCATCTGGAAGCATTAGCCAGACATTCACAGCGAGCGGTAATGGCACTTTATCGTTATCATTCGACACAACAGGTACGCCTGACAGTATAACGATAAGCGTCAATGGTGGTACGCCAATTACCAGTGGATGTATAAGTTCAGACGGCATAGGAACGCTGTGCACAGCGAATTGCGGAATTTTGGAATTTGATTATCCTCCTGCAGGCGTCTTTACTACTACCTTATCCGTAAATGCGGGAGACACTGTGAGTATATCAATAAGTGGAGGGTGTACGGGGTGCCAAGAATGTAATACAAACACATTCTGGAGCTTATCAGCTTCGTGTTCTTAATATGTAAACTATGCCAACAAAAGATAGTAGAAAATTAGTAGGGGATTGTATGCCAAAGAACATAAAGTGTTTGGTAGACAAGAACGGGGATTCTGTTCAAGCTATATTAGATGAGCATCAAACAAGTATTGATGAACTTAAGGCTTGGAAAGAGGATCCCTGTGCTACGGCGGATCCATGCGCAGAAGTGTCTTCCGGAGATTCTATTACATCTACGACTCAATCAAGCTCAGCACCCGTAACTAGGCAGATTCAGATAGATTCACCTATTACATACGGTACTAAAGCCTCAGACAGTTCCGTAGAGGTCCATTACAACGTGGCCCCAGCAATAGCGAGCATAGGCTGCGATAAGTGTTTCTCTAACGTCTCTATAAGCAATGGGAGTACTACTTTAGGGAATCAATCCACCGAAACAGGAGTATTCACCGTAAAACCATCAGATCTGCCTGTAACTTTGAGAGTGCAGGGAACATGTGTAAAAGATGGCCAGGAGGTAAAGATAGATTTCGAAAAGATCATCAGAGACGCGACCTCGGATAAAGAGGAGTTCATCTCAGGGCAAACCATCCAAACCGGGGGATTTTCATCCTCAGATGATAGAATGGATTTCCTACAGGAATGTGTGGATGATATCAAATACCGCCTCAGAACGCAGGAAAGCGTGGAAAGCAATGGAATCCAAGGCATAGATTCCATCATAGCAGATCAAAACGCCAAATTAGCCGATTTAACTGACACTTTAGATGGAATCGATACAACTTGCGACGGAGTATCGATATGTGACATAAACACCGCATTGCAGAGCCTACAGGCTGATATGACGGCTATTCAGTCAGAATTGAGCTCATTAAGAACATTATACAATAAATTAGATACCATCATCGCCGGCAGCTCATAGATTATATAATAAATATTATATAATTAAAAGCAAAATAATAGACATAATTTTATTAGATGTCTGATACCAGCATACCTACATACAGGAGCTTGGCAAACGATATTCAGATGTCGTTCGATGCGGATGGATCTCCTCATAGGGGATCTCGTTTCCCCATTTCTCAGATTGTAGCTAAGCTACTCACCTCAAGAAGTAGCGTATATAGAAGATCCAAAGAGGCCCGACAAGGGATATCAGAGCAGTGTATTCAGACAATACCGTGTATTCCACTTGAAAAAGCAGATAAGGAAATATGCCCATGTGCGCCGCCGTCAGGGTGTATATGGCTTAGAAGCAAAGACCCAATACCAAAGGCAATATTCCTTAATACTGTCTCAAACTCTTCAGCCAATTTCACAGCACAGTTTGTCGATTGGACCCAGTTCGATCTTAAGATTAGCGGTAGGTCTTTCAAAAAAGGAGATAAGTACTACACATTCTTAGATTCAGGTAATGGGTCTTACCTGTACTTGTATAATACTAAGAAACTTAAGAATATAGCCATAACCGGGGTATTCGAAGACCCAGTAGATGCAATAACTTTCGAAGGCTGCGAAACCATGACTAAGAAGCAAAAAGAGATAATGTGCAGCCCATTCGATGCTCCCTTATATATGGATGGAAGAATAACAGATATAGTATGTGCTTTAGTTACAGACTTCTTCGCCAAGAAATTACAGCTGGGGCAACCTGATTTAGTTAATAACGACCGAGAAGACAGGTCGGGGATAAACACAACCGTTTAATGATACAGGAGGAAAGAATATTAATAAAAAGAAATCAAAGAAGTCATACCCGTATGAGAGTTATTGTTAATGATTTTTACAATAGTTACCAAGATAACACAGGAGGAAAGGTAAGTAAGAAGACTTACACTAAGTTCATAAGGTTAATGTTTAAGGCCATGTTTGAGCTTATGTTCACCCATAAGTTCCATCTAACCCTCCCTAATAGTGGCGGGGATTTATTCATAGCCCCATGGAAATTCAGAGGAGGCCTCGTACCACCTGACGGTAAGTATTTCCAACTAAAATGGGCCCACACAAAAGATTCAACTTTATTGAATAGAAAGATAATGACATTCCAGACAAGTGACCGTACTACTAGGCATAAGAGAACATTCCTCTGGAAAATGAGAGAAGGGAATATGACAATGATGGAGCCATATCCTTATCCCTTACGAGAATTCATAGAATTATAATGGAATTTGTAACAGCTAAAGCCATATCATCTGATTTTGTAGAAGACACTGGGATAAACCCGGCAGATACAGATATGCCCATATTTATCAAATGGGCAGAGGATAAGATGTCTGATATGGATATGTTTGAGACCTATGAACCTAATGTGGATCTTATACCTATAAAAGGCTACAAAGCCAGTAGGCCTCCCAATGCTAAGATTATATGTGAAATAGCGGGGAAAGAGAAGAGAGATAACGATTGTAATAAAGAGCTAAGAATTATAGGAGAGCAAGTTGTAGAATGGAAAGAGCAGATAAACATGGAGGGCTGCGAGCTTCAGATCAATTTACTTTGCCCAAATTGCCATAAATCAGACTGTGACTGTAATAGCCTTGGATATTCAATCGATATAGACCAGGCCTGGTTAGATGCCCGTCCAGAATATTATTATAGAGATATGCTCCATTACCAAGGAAAGCATACATTCGGCCACGGTAGATCAGTGCACCACCCCAAATTTACCCTACTAAAACCCTCAGACTCTCCGTGGAATGAGATACAGCACCTTCCAGACTGTGCAAATATAACGTGCACTCAAACTTGCGAAGACTCTTACTACATCACTAAGAACTATATAAACACCCCTACCATAAAGGAAGGGTGGTTGTTGATATCTTATCTGGGAGTATGCATAGATGAAGATGGAAACAGAGTTTTAGAGATATCCAATAAGGATGGAATCCGCGCAGTTGTGGAACATATGAAGTATAAATACTTCTACAGACAGTACCAAAAATCCAGAGAAGCTTCAGATAGAGCTCTTTATATAGAGGCTATGCAGATGTCAGAAGAATACGAATCTCGATACGGATCAGCAATAGCGGTTTCTCAGGTAGATAAACTGTTTGGAATACTAATGGATACAAAATCCAATAGACTATCAAAAAGTATTGAAGATATATACCAAGGAAAAGTACCTCCCCAAATGAATAGTAATTATCAAGACTATTATAACACCTACGGAAAAAGCCCATGGAGAAGAAGCACTGGATCACCCCGTGGAAGACACAGGCAGGTACATTCCTAATTGAGCTCAAAAACGGGGTAACACAAGAGGAGGCCTTGAAAATAGTAAAAGCTAATAGGATAGAGAAAGAGGAATATAATGTCAGAAAAAGTAGACAGCGGAAACGAGATAATTAAGAATAGTTTCAGAGGAGGCCTCGCCTTGGACTATATGGACAGGCCTGAGTTAGCTCCACCTGATTCTTACATCCATGCCCTAAATGCTGAGAAACATAGCAGAGACGCCCGAGAGCCGGGCCTAACTAATAAGATATCCTACTCTGCATGTAATGTATTCGGAGGAGATACTATAGGGTTTAAGTTAGTAGGAGAGAAGAACTGGTCCATCGGGATGAAGCAGGATGGGACAATACTAAAACACGATCATAGAAGTTGCGAATCTGAGGAAGTAATGAATCCTGCTGAATTTGGATGTGATTGGGGATGTACTCAATGTGAATGGGTAGGAAACTCTATGGAGTTCTACACCTCTGGTAATTGTTCAGACGTATACATGCAGTGGAGCTGCGGATGCACTTACTATATAGTCAATATTACAGAGATGCTTGACCCTACAAGAAAAGCAGGCAGGAAGAAGGCTTTAGCTTGTGAAAGTTGTGATGGGTCTTCAGGATGTGAATATTTCAAAGTATTCAAAAAGTCATGCCATCCAAAGATAACAACCAGAACATACGAGTCGGGAGGCGCGGGACTACTAGCAGGTACTTATTATTTCGGATGGAGATACAAATATGAATCAGGAGGAACTACAAATATATCAGACCTATCCCAACCAGCTTACGTAGGCTCAGAACACAATATAGGAGGAGAAGTAACGAACGGGCATATAGCAGTAAATCTATCATGCCTCGAATGTTATCAATTTGGAAGAGGAGAATTAGTCGTAGTCCAAGTTATAGGTAACCAAAATCCAGTAGCCCAAGTATTAGACGTAGGCTACGATTCTCTTAAATATACCTACAACTACATAGGCCAGCCGGGAACCCCTATACCTTTAGAAGAAGTGCTGCTACCTGAAACAAGCCTACACATAGAAGGGCGATACCAGCTGCAGTACAAAAACACTATGCTTTACTTTGGACAGAAAGCCCAGAGAAACCTCAATTATCAAGGCCGAGCACTGGATATAAGTGTAGGGTATAAAGTAGCAGAAATGTCTTTTAATTATGCCTGCAAGCATGATTATTCGGGATTAATGAGAGGGGAAGCCTACCATTTTGCAATCAAATGGAATTACTGTGATGGGACCAGTAGTCCAGCATTTCCTTTATCTCCTTTTTCAGGAGGATGCGGAGCTCCAGATACAGGGCAAACAGGAGAGCCAGATGAGACTTTTAATCCCGACGCGACGGGAGGGGGGTCTTCTGGAAACAGTACAGGCTCAGGAGGATCTTCAGCATCTACAGGCATAGAGAAGGTATGCGAATATGTAGACACTGACCCTGCATTAGATATAACTTATGATGTAGTGATTAATTCTGGATCTCCAGATAGGCTATCGATCGATCTAACAAATAATGCAGCTGGCACAGATTTGTTATCATGCATTGACGATTGTGTAAAAAAAGGCAATGTATTAACCAAAATATATTTGACAGGCCACGGAGGTGAGGAACATACATTCGATGCATATAATGTAGTATCTCTTACGCCTAATCAGATAATAGTTTCAGGTAACTCTCAGGGAGGGGCCACTTCGGCTCCAGTAGATGCTAAACACATCTACGTACTGCACGTCCAGCCAGGATCAGGCAGCGGCCCATCAAATGGAGGTACAGGGAGCTCAGGAACTACAGGATCGGGAAATACAGGCATATCAGGAACCCCCACAGCAACTATAGGGACACCCCAGTGTGTAATTCGATTTAGAGCTCACGAACCTGAAGATGTGAGTAACCCAGAGAATGATGAGTGGGATGATAAGTTAGAAGCGATGTTAAATAAGATAACATCTAAAGCAGTTGACAAATGTAAAGAACTAGAGTTAATAGAAGCTGAAAGAAGAGCTGAAGGGTGCAATTGTACGGAAGGATCAGAAGGAACTATACTTATCCCAGGTAGTGATTGTGTGGTATCTTTAGGAGGAGACGACACTAGTAATACCTCAGATGATGGAGGGTATGGGTTTTCAGATATATTGGCTGAAGGTCACCCCTGCGCTGATATAACAGGAATAGCTGAGGTAGGGAAATGTTGCCCTTCAGGCAGCCTATTACCTCCAGGAGAGGATCTAAACAGGTGTAATCAGGATATGGCAGACTACGAGCAGGGCGCGGTCGATTATGTATCCGTACTCAATGATTTAGGTGTAGACGAATTAGATTACACATTCCCTTCGGGGACATTTAACGATGCTGCAAAAGCATTAATGTCTCAAGCTATACAGCAGAGGGAGAGAATAAGAAGAAAATCTCAGACATATACGATATCTAAATCAGTGTCATACACAACAGGAGGCACCGACCCTACAGAAACAAGCAGCATATTCGGAGATAATTTCACAGATTGCTGCGGAGTTAAGGAAACTGAAACTAATATAGTAATAGTTTCTTCAGGAAGACCATCTCCTAAGTTAGAACAAAACATAAAATACCCATGCGACGTAGATTGTCAAGGCAATTTCATTTATTGTGGATTGGCGGATTCCAGAGTGGCCTCTTTCCAATTTCCAAATGCGTGTCAGGAACCATTCGCTGTCCCGAAATCAGTGGGAGTACCGCACGGGACATATTGGAGAGACTCTAATCCATATGAGGATTTGTATGTAAGAATAATGTATCCCACATTCACAGGTATAGAATTCCCTTCAGCCGAAGAGACGCCTAAACCATTGTGCCCTAATAATCCCTATACCATACTCATGGCCGAGGTTACGGACACTAATCGACATATAGTATCTAAAGGGATAGCTTTTCCCACTTTCGTTATAGATAATAACGGAGAGCAGATAGAGCATCCAGCTCACGGCGCGAGCAGTAGGATGGAAGTTTCAGCATACCACGAAGGCGGCGGAAACTATCCAAGATTGGCCAATTTAGGAAGAGGAACAAGTCATAACATGTTCTCACCTGATTTATGCATAAGGGAACCGGCTCTTAGAGTACAGAGTGTTATGGAAGAGGGTAGGTGGAGAGGAACAGGGGAGAGGTTCGGTGTTGTGGCCATGGGAGATGTCACAGACAATGATATCCATGGAGAAAGAGTAGATAAGTTAGGAGCTAGACAAGCTGTAAATCTAAGTCAATGGGAGTCAGGCGCTTGTTCAGCTATTCCTTTAGATTTTGCCATGCACGTCCCTGCAAGAGGGAGTAACCATGGAGGAAAGATAGCACCGCCGAGCGGGGGTAATGTGCCACTTATGCAGGCGTATCAACAGAAGAGCACCTGGATAAAGTCAGGGCTACCTCAACTATCAGATGATTCATTACCTGGAGTTATGTTAGAACATAACGTACCTATCCCAGATGCTGTAGGATTATATGTATCTCTCAGAAACGATGCCCCCGATCAATACGGAGCGCTCGAGACTCTTACATATATACCGATACTTCAAGCTGGTAAATTTAATGGGGGATCAATAGAGGGGATAGTGGGGGATACTTTTATAGGCCCGTACTCTTTTGTAAAGACCAGCCATGTGTCAGATCGATATGGATACTGCGATGAGGCAAGAAAATTCAACATACCAAACGAGGTCCCAATAAAGAAAGAGAAGAGATGTATATGCGACACACCTAATGATGCCATTCAGGGGTACGTTGGTGATCATGTATGGACCTCTTTGCCCGAGTCTGGAGATTTAGCAGATGCCAAGAATTGGTTAGGATTAAGGACTCATAGCTTTAATACTACTGATACATACGCAGAGGCAGGCAGCGGCCCAGCGGTATCTGACTTCTTTTACCCAAGAACAGCTACAACAGAGATAATATACCCTGTTGAATCCAGAATAAACATTTGGAAAAGAGAGAAATCAGATTTACTACATGAGCAGTGGATGCCCGAGCTCCACAGGAACTTCCATTACGACCCAGGAGTAGAGGTAGATGGAAACGCGGGGAAATGGGAAGATAGCTACTTATCTCAATTCGGATGCGAACTACGTCAACCTTCTCAATGGAAGAAAATGATGAAAATAGCTATAAGATCATATATAGCTATACAACAACCTATGCAAGGGCTCGCGGGGGGGTCGAATATACCTAGTACATTCTCAGATACATTCGCTTTTGCATCAGGAGGGCTTCTGGCCACAGCTTGGCATCTAATGAACCAGGTGCTGTTTACGCCAGAGAGAATCGATGAGATATTAGGGATACCTGTATGCAAGACAGATGAAGTAGGCCACCAAGGCGACGGATGTATTAGGGGATTCTTTAACAACCCATGTAGATATAATTGGAATTATAGTCTTCAGAATAACATAAAGAAATACTACCCCGCCAGCGAGGAGTATAACAACTCTTTATGTGTATGTGATCAGTGCGAAGCAGGGCAAACAAATAATGTAGTATCATGGTCAGAAACCAGACAACCTAACGGCGACCAGAACGCCTACAGACAGATAAGACCGAGAAATAATGTTGTCATCGACCCGAGCGAAGGAAAACTTACAAATCTTTTCATATCAGGAGATGTGCTGTGGTATCAAACCACGGACGTTACTAAACCTCTAAGACACGGAAGGGCTATAATACCTTCAAATATAGGAGAGATACTATTAGGCACAGGAGACTTTCTAAGCCATACAACATCTGGGTCTGGACCAGCTGAAGGTTATGCAGGACTTCAGCATAGGAATCATTTCGAAAATACCCATGCGGGACCGATATGGGTTGATCAGGAAGCAGCTAAGATATATTGGATGAAAGGTAATAGCATTATCCCAATATCTGATATAGACGGCAGGAACTGGTTCAAGGAGCATCTACCATTTTGCGAAGAAACAGAATGTAAGAATGAATTTAAAGCAGGGACATCTTATTACTCATTAGGTATGGATCCCCGGAATGAGACGTTCTTGATCACTAAATCAGACGGCAACCCTAAGGGAAGCTGGACTTTAAGCTTTGATTTTGTAGGGCAAAAATGGATATCATTCCATACAGAAATCCCCCGAAAGTATAATTGGGACAGATACGATTCTTACCAATTACAATCATCTTCCTATTGGAAGAAACATAAAGATTGTGAATGGGGCGATTATGGGGAAGTTCAGGGAGAGTTTGAAGTATCATTCTCCGCGGTATCCCCGGATCTAAAAGAGTATACCTACCACTACAGTGATGTATTCCTATTAGTAGAAGAATGCGAAGGATGTACTTTAAAGAAGGACATCGATGAATTCTTTACTACGATCGCTCTTTACAATAGTACACAGTCCACCGGGATTATGAATACTGTTATCAGAAGTGATGACGCTTCAAGACCTTTAGATATCTCAGATACTATAAAAATAAAAGAGTCATCAAAAAATATAAACATATACAAGAACCAGAGAGAGTGGGAATTTAATGAGATACATGACATCGTATCTAATTGCGATTGCGTAGCCATGGTGACCTGCGATGTATGCGAACCTTACCACAGAATAAACGAAGCTATTCTGAATTGCGCGGAATTAACGAAACAAGATTACTGGAACAGGATCTTTAAGGACCGTTTTATTGTTTATAGATATACATACGATAATAAGTCTCAGAAACAGTTTGTGTTGATATCGAACACAACCTACATAAAAAGACACTTAAATGACTAAAAAAAGCAGTCGAGTAAGGAATCTTTTAAAAAAGCACAGGCTTAGCGGGGTTAATAAACCCAAGCGAACGCCGAGCCATCCTAAGAAAAGCCATATAGTACTCGCCAAAAGTGGTGATACTACTAAACTTATTCGTTTTGGAGAACAGGGAGCGAGCACGGCGGGCAAGCCTAAGAAGGGGGAATCAGATAGGATGAAGCAGAAGCGTAAATCATTTAAAGCTCGTCATGCTAAGAATATAGCTAAAGGAAAGTTAAGTGCTGCTTTTTGGTCAAATAAGCAAAAATGGAGCACCGGCGGATGGGTAGGAGGCCCAGCACAGTTACCAATATTAAAATTAGGAGGCATGCCATATAAGAAAAAAAAGAAAAATAGAAGAGGAAGACCTGTACGAGCGAAAGCTCAGTTGGGGGGATTCAACTTCAATAGCTTTATAGATCAGCTGAATACTCTTCCATCGCTTACAAGTGCTTTAGGGCAGACCAGCCACCTTAATGCGGGCTTTAATGCTCAATCTGGGAATGCAGCGAATATGTTAGGTTTAATGTTTTCTGGATTGCAGAACAACCAAGCCGATCCGAGGACCGACAGAGTCTTAACGGAATCTAGAGGATTTTTTGGGTTTAAAAATGGGGGATCTCCGGGCATGGCTATCGATGTTAAAGTAACCTTACCTTCCAAAAAGAAGAAATCTAAGGGCAGAACCAAGCTCAATAGAATGCTAAAGAAGTACCAGAAGAAGGTGAATGAGGCGAGAATGGAAGTAAGAGAAGCTCGTAAAGAAATTACAAATGAAGCGGCGGCACAACTATTTAACCAATCTGCATTTAGAACTAATGCCAGAGATGTAGTACCGAGAGATGGTAAGAAGTTCAAAAGACAGTTAGGCGGAGGAGTATCAGCACCTCTAAGAAATATCAATGCAATACCCCCTGTAGGATTAAACGGTAACGAAGGCGGATCCCTTATGGGAATGATGCCTCCTCAATTCATAGATCCAACAGCGTTTGAAAGCCCACTGGTGCCAAGTGCTCAGCAGACTCAGCAGCGCCGACAACAACAACTATTGAACCAGCTTTTACAGCAACCATTAGGAGCACAGTTAGGGGCTGCAGTAGGTCCAGCTGCCCTTCAACAACAGGTACAAGCACCTCAGATGAAGCCTCTGCCCACACAATTAGCAGGTATCCCAGTAAATCCATTAGGGCTACTGCAAGAGGAGGGCCCTGTGGTGGTCCCGAGCAGACAATTGACTTTTGCGAACATAGATGCCCCGACTATAGTTGTACCTATACCAGGTATGAATGCTGTAGTAGAAGTCCCTATAGCTACAACATCCATAGAAAGAGAAGGGGATGAATCAAGTAGCAAAAAGAAAAGCAAGAAGAGAAGGAAGAAAAAACGTAATCCAATAGAATGCGGGTTCCCTAAGACTGGGCCGCATATGAAGCGTAACGAGTATTTTGATCAAAAATTGGCATAAATGAAAGACGATATAGATAAGTACTTTAGCAGTAATACTGAATTGGTGCGAATTCAAAGTGAGCGCGAAGAGACGATTGCGTGGCCAAATGGGGCTATAACAGATGTCCATGCTAAGCGTAGCCATAAGCAAATGGAAGACAGCGGCGATGATGATTTGGTAACAGACGCTCTTCCTGGAGAAACTTTTATTTTATCTGATTTTCTAAAAATAGATAAGAAAAATGCAGAGCAATATATAATTGCAGAGAAGATATACCCCTATAGTGAGTTCAAGAAAGGGAAAGAACCTAAAGAGTTCGATATTTTGAAGATGGTAGGATTCACGGGGAAGAAAAGGAAGCTGACTCCGGCCAAGATGTCTAAGTCTCTGAAGAGTAATATACCTGTCAAAAAAGGAGATGACTATCTTACGAAAATAACTAACGAAGAGAATAGAAAACATAGACTTCCGTATCTGGAAGCCATAGCCACCATGGCAGAGATAGAGAGAGAAAGTGAGGAGATCCGCCGAGAAGAAGGAGAAGTTATATTCACACCCATATACAAGACAGGGGGGCCAGTACACTCTTTCGCAGTAAATAAAGCTGCATTCGGAGGGATAGGAAGGTTTTTCGGTAAAGCGGCTAAAGCTGTAGGTAATGTAGCCAAAGGAGTAGCAGATGCCGCATTAACTACCGCAGGCGGCGGCAATTTGATTAACTCTGGATTTGACGATATACCAATATTAAGAGATGCATTAGGATTTGTAGGAGACCAGACTTTAGGAGCATTCGACGTAGCGACTAACGGAGTACTCGGCCTTGATCTTATACAAGATGGGGCATATCAAACAGGCATAGGTAGAAATGCATTCGGAATAGCAGATGGTTTAGCCGATAAATTCGGGGACTTCGCAATGCCGGCCGTGGCAGGAGCATTAGGAATACCACCCCACTTAGCTGTAGCTGCAAGAGCAGGTATAGGTAGCATAGATAACACAATAAGAGGCGGAGGTGATTTCGGAGATGTATTGAAAGGGGTGACAGGCAATTTCATAGGATCTGGGGGACTGAACGGCGTAAAGATCGGAGGATTTGATATAGGCAGTATCGCAGGATTGTTAGGAGGAGCAGGGAGTTTAGGAACAGCAGGAGGTATGAACCCTTTAGGTAATATGAGCGGCCTTAATTTAGGAAGCCTATTAGGTGGTCTCGGTCAATTCGGTACACAAGGTATTGCAGGCCCCGCGCCGCAAGCCCAGGCAGCAGCTATTCAATCAACGCCGACATTGGGAAACGTATTTGGAAATACTTTTGCAGCAAGAAATCAATTAGGAGGAAGGCCAGTTATACATGCTCAGGACGGAACTTCGGTTCCTCTTCCTTTGCCTAGAATACCTATAAGTCCTCTACAGATACCTCAATCCCCTATAAATACACCGCTACCACAGATAGATATACCTAATAACGTACTACAAGCTATACTGTCTCAGATTACAGGAGGACAACCTGCTACTTCCCCTGCCACAGGTCAAGGGCCGGTTCAAGGATTTTTCCAATCACCTGTTGCTCAGGACGCAGCTACTATTGCAGCATTGGCAGCGGCGGGATATCAGGTTTATGATGAAGGTAGAAACATAAGAACAGTAGGTAATACTTTTGATGGAGTTGAACAAAGAAACGCTAACCTATTCTCCAACTTAGGAGATGTGAAAAATCAATACACTAAAGGGTCTAATGATTTAAGATCCCAAAAATCGAACATAGGCCAGAATCAGTTCGATACTTTACAAGGATTAGGAGATAGTTTTTTTACTAATCAAAGAGGAGAAGCGGATACCCTTACTGATATCCTTCAGGGAGGCTTACAGAGAGCTGAGGATAATTTAGCCAACTTGGATGGTTTAGAAGACATAAATAATTCAGCGACAGCGCTTGGAGCAGCCACGGCCTTGTTTAGCCCAGCCCCAGCTGTGATTAGAGCTAATACATTCCAACCTTCCATAGATGCTACTCAACAAGCAGCTATAAGCGACAGAGCATCCAGACAGGCGGCCAACAACTTCGCTAACAACGTGTCTACAGGAGATCCAGTACAGGACGCTTTAGTGAGAGCTAATTTAGCCCGACAACAGCAGGCAGGATTTAATCCCAATTTTGACCTAAGATTAGGGGAACTCAGAACGAATCAGGCTAATGCATTTATCGATACAGATAACCTCAATGCGGATAGACAAGTTGCAGGGCTAACTAATAGATTTCAAGGATTTAACGGTGCAATACAAACAGGTTTTAATAACCAGGCCAACAACATAGGAAGAATATTCGATGCAACTAATAACAATATAAATTTACAAAACGGTATTGCTAATCAAATATTTGGTATTAACTCTGGGATTAACCAGAATCAATTTGGATTTAACAGTGGGCAGGTTACAAACAGAGCAAGATTTGACTTAGGTATAGTTGATCAGCAGCAAGCTTTAGCTAACCAGCTATTAGGGCTAAATACTAACTTACTGACGAATGAGGCTCAAAGTAAAAATGACGTGGCGTCTCAAAGAGCAAATGCAGAAATCGCGGCGAGGCGAGCATTTAATCAAGCCTTACAAAATATACCTCTACAAATACTATCACAAGGTAATTTTGCTAATCCTTCAAATGCAGTTTAATGGCAAGAGAGATTAGAATAATAGATATCATTAATAAGCAAGTTGGTGGAGTACTACCTAACGCCGGCCTTAATACTAATTTAGGTAGATTAAGTACTCAAGGTATTGATGTAGGATCCGGCCCGAGCATTCAGCCGTTTCTATCTACCATGAATACAGCCTTAAACAGGCAGAGATTAGAAGAGAGTATCTCCAGAGATAGGAGAGATACCTTTTTAGATCAGGTAAGCGCTATGCAGAAGCAGTTCAAAGCTAGATTAACTCCCAGCTTATTGGATACCAACAGCGCCGAAGAGATGGCTCTGTTTAATAAGGAACAAGCTTTGTTATCTAGATTAACTCAATTAGGATCAGACGTAGCTTTATCTCCACGAACTGCTCAGCAGAAGTCTCAAGAGTTTAAGGCTTTGCAGGCTCAATTAGGGGCATTTTACCAAGATAAAGATGTTATAAGGGCGGTACAAGGTAATGCTATATATGGAAAGATGCTAGAGTCTCTTGATGGCATATCAGATGAGGATATACCTAATTACGCAGCACATGATGCGGCGATGGACGCGGTAAGGCGGTTCAAATCTTCAGGAAGTAAAGACTCTGGAGACTTCAAAAGGTTAGTTAGAGCTTGGATGAACACACAGGCTAACGGTTCCATAAGTAAGGATACAGTAGATAAGTTCGATGAATCTGTAACTCAGTTTGTAGATGATCAAGCTTTTTCTAATAAATGGATACTTCAAAATATGACTTCAGATGACTCCTCTGCAGTAGCGGCAAGGATGGAAGCTGGCGCATCCAATGAACAATTAGAACAGAAGAAATTGGGTTTAGAGAAATTTATAAAATCAAACACCCAAGGATCTTCTATATATAGGTACAGATATGGAAAACATGTAGATGCTCAAAGAGCGGCAGGGTTACCTCCTAAAACATTTGATCAATGGGTAAAAGATGAAGTTGATAATAAGTTTGCAATAGCAAAAAGATCTAAGTCTCAGCGTAATACGATTATAGCAAGAGAAGGGGATTCAGCTGTAGGAGCGGCCAAGGCTATAAGAGACGACCGGTCAGACACTTTAGAAACTGATAATAACATTAGAGAGGAAGATAATGAAGCGGCCAATGATGCTTTTTCCGAAAATACTGATCGTATAAAGGCTAACACCGAGGTGGCTAAAGAGGCGAGATTAGCGGCCGAAGTAGATCAGGCAGCGGCAGAGAGTACCTCTCAATCTGGCTTAGATGCCGATGAAACTGAGGCCATAGGATTTAGAGATACTATAACCGGTTTAGGTTATGAGATAGCGGATGCAGAAGCTAGAGGATTGGCGAATGCTACAAATAAATTAGGCCCAGTAGATTTAGCCAGGATGGTGCAGTTAGCAGAGACTGAGTCCGCAAAAGAAGGCGCTACTACTGAAACAATACAAAATGCTTTAGAAAAGAGTTTTCTAGAATTTGAAAATACCCCTACCGTCTATAGAAATGTAAGCAGCATAGTAGGCAAAGGCAAAGTTCAGACGCCGCCTTCGTCTGTACTCAATTTTAAATCAAATGCTTCCACAGCTAATCCTACTACATTTAGACACAAGTCTACTATAGCTAGAGAATCAGGATTTGACCCATCTATAAGGAGTGGCATATACACTGATCCCTCTGGAAATATTATAAACGTAGGATCAGGTAATATAGGCCCGGAAGATTTATTTTGGGATGGAAACAAAGTGGTCCCTAAAGGTACAGATGGTGCTGTAAAACTCAGCAGAGAACCGTCATGGGGGCTTTACCAATTTAATAAAAACTCTGTTCTACCTCAGTTTTTACAAGCAGCAGAAGCCGCAGGATTTGGGAAACCTGCATCTAACTCTAACGAAGATATAAATGCATGGTTTAATTCCTCGACATCCAGAGACGAGGACGGATTCGCCCGTGCTCAGGAGGCTTTTATTGTACAAAATGTAGAACCTAAAGTTACGAGTGCTATTAAGTCTAAATTCCCTAATTTAGTTTTAGATGCTGAAACATTAGATTTAGCAGTAGGTACTCATAATCAATTTGGGTCTATAAACAGGGTCATAAGAGATATACCTGTAGAATCTGTTAATAATAGAGAGGACTTTATAAACGCAGTTACCGATGCTAAAATAGAAAAATTCCCAGCAACTAAGGATAGGTTTGAGGCCGAGAGATCCGAGTTCTTGAAAACAACTACGCCAGTACAGAGCGGAAGGCGTACCGATAGTTTTGGATTTGGTATACCTATTGTAGGGAGAGGGGAGGAAGAAGCATCTGTCGATACTACGGCAAGTGCCGGAGAGACCATTGAAAAGGATCCTCCTACAGTATCTGATACAATAGCGGCTACTGTAGAACAATTACAAACTCAATTAGATGCCATACCTTTAGAGGATGACTTTGGGGACCCCATACCTGAAGCAGCAAAAGAGAGGCAAGTTTTGAAAAGACAAATCGACGAAGCGGTAAAGCAAGAAGATAAATTTAATAAATTACAAAAAGACTTAAAAGATATACCAAACGGTGGGCAAACGTCTTATACTTTGCAGGACGGCAGCACTATACAAGTTAAAAAAGGAAAGGAAACTGATCAATATAAAGCTGTTTTAACGGTGCCGCAAAGAACCTTGCAATCAGGCACAGGTCTAACAGGCGTGGGAGGTACGGTAAACTCTCCGGAACAGCAACAAGTAATAGCTTTAGGCTCTGTAGATGAAGTATCTTCTACACTAATCGGATATGATATATAATAAATGAATGAAGAAATCCTTTTAGGGATATATAATCAACATTACTCAGATAAAGGGTCGTTTGAGGATTTCAAAAAAGCAGCAGCTCAGCCTGGTGTTATTGAAGGTATCTATGGTCAGCACTATTCTGATAAAGGGTCTATAGAGGATTTTAATAAAATGATAGGGAGCTCAGATCCTGATCAAACAGAACCTACAGAAGAGCAGACTGGAGAGAATCAATTTCTTACAGGAACAGTAGGTAACATAATAAATAAAGTACCTATTGTAGGGGATTTCATAGATGATATGGCCCGAGCTGTATCTAAAGGAAATCTGCAAGGAGATTCTGTAGGGGAATCTTTGAGCTTACTAACTTCTGGAAAAGACACAACAGACGAAGAGATAGCTAAATTTGTAGAAGCTAATAACCTCTTAGCAGAGCAGGGCAATTCAGATGAGTTTAATTCTTTCATAGAAGCAGGGGGATTTGGCACTCTTGAAGGTTGGAAAACGTTTGCACTTAACTCGTTTACCATAGTTCCCGAGGTTTTAGCAAGCTCTACAGCTGCTTTATTGGGGAACAGTACTACGCTAAAGGCAGGAGCTACAGGAGGAGCGGCCACAGCAGGTACTTCTGCTTTAGTTGGATCAAGCTTAGGCCCAGTAGGAACAGCCATAGGAGGCCTTGGGGGAGCGGCTACGGGGGCATTCACCGCAGCATCTACTGTGTTGGAATCTTCATTAAGATTTTCAGAAATACTTCAAGAAGAGCTTAAGGATAATGAAAAAGAATTCAATGCAGAAAACGTAAAAGATATACTTGAGGATTCTGATAAGTTTAATTCTTTAAGAAATAGAGCCATAGGAGCGGGGTTAACTATAGGTGTAATAAATGGATTAACTGCCAGGATAGGAGGCACAGTAGCTGCTAACACTATAAAGAACACGGGTAGGGCAGGCGTAGCAGGGGCTAAGGCAGCGGCTGTAGGAGCTGTAGGGGACGGTGCAGGTGAAGCAGCAGCTAGACGAGTAGCCGGCCAACCTTTTGACATAACAGAGACTTTATTAGAGGGTATAGGCGGCGTAGGCCCTGCTATTGTAACTACAAGCGTAGCGGCATCGAAAGGGCCTCCTTATAAACTAAACGGGAACAGAGTAGGTAAAAACGAATTAGAGAACTTCATAAAGACAGCGACTCCAGAACAAGTTAAAGCTGCTAATGTAGAGATAAGCAACGATCCTACTTTAGAAAAAGAGTTTGCTGCGAAGTTTAAGCAGGCAGAGATTAAAGAAAAATTGCCAAATGTAAAAGCAGAAAGCGTACCTAAAGTAGCGGAGATTGAGTCAAAGTTGGATGAACTTAAAGATGATAATTCTCCTACAGGTAAAATAAAGAAGAAACAATTAACTGAGGAATTAAATGATATAATAAATGAAGAGATCTCTCCGACAGATACCGTGCTTCCTAATGCCGAGCAAGAAAAAGATGCGACAGTACAGAAGAAAGCACCAGTGGCAGAAGTTCCTACGAAAACTGAGCAGAGTGATCAGCAGGACGGGGACGGGGAAATAAAGCAAAATTTACCGACCGTATATGATTTCGATGATACACTATTCGATACTAAGACAGGTAACCTAACTCCTTTAGGAGAAGATGTGTCAAATAGGATAAGAAATGGAGAAGATATAGAGATACTAACGGCCCGCGACGATGATCAGAAATCCTTCATATCAGACATAATAGGATTACCAGAAAATAAAGTAACCACAGTAGGAGCAGAAAACTCAGCTGCTAAGAAAGCCGAGGTACTACAAGCCCGTGGTATCCCTATAGAGAACTTTAACGATAGCCTACCAGAGCAGCAGCAAGCCGTCACTCAGGCTTTAGTTAATATAAATGAATTAGGACAGCAGTTTTCTGATTTAGATATAGACAATACAGTAGGGGAAGTTAATTCCAAAATAAATAATGCAGATTTTATATCTGAATTTGAGTTAGATTCTAATGCAGATAAATTATACGAATTATATGATAAAATTGATGCTGACGACACGCTAAGTGATGGGCTAAAGAATGTTATAAAATCTAATATAGAAAATTCAATTATAAAATTAGAAAATTATGAACTTGCAACAGTTAACGATCCTAGCGAAATTGTCGAAACGAGAGCGCCTAGAGGTTTTAGAATTATTGGAAAGCCGAAAAGAAAAGAAGGAAGTGAAACCTTAATTACTCCCGAAAGATTAGGTAACCTATCAGATATTTCAGTAACATTCACAAATTCCGAGGGAAATACACAGCAAGGTAGGTTAGGCCCAGGTCAGTCTTCAGAGTTGACATTCACACCAACGATAGTCGATAGGCCCGGTACATCTTTTGTGACTAATAACAAAGGGCAAAAAATAGACGTAGTTAAAGTTGGGGAGGGTTGGAGAAGAGTTAAGATTAATGGGGAACCTTCATCTTCCCCTATATCTAAAACAAAGCAAGAACAGGCTGAACAAAATGTAGCAGAAACTAGAACCCAACAAGGCCCTCAAGACATTATTGACATTAACTTTTTAAGTTTCAGAGACACTACAAAAGACGATAATGGAGCTGTTGTAGCTGCTACTTTGGTGGATAACAGGAACGGCAATGAGTTTACTATAAATGACCAAGATACCGCTTTAGACATAGCCATACGAGCCAAAGAGGAGGCATTAGGGCCTATAGAAACCTCGGAGCTACAAGAAGTGATTGAAATAGTGAAAAGCAAAGCAACACCAATATTAGCAAATAGAGGAAATATAAATGACAATACTACAAGCACCGAGACAAGTAACCCTCCTCAAGGACGGGACCAAGATAATACAACAGATGGAACAGAAACTAACCCACAACAAAACAACCAACCAGATAGAGAAGGAAGCACACCAGCAGATGCAGATAGTGCCGCAGTGCCCAGTGTGCAAGAAACATCGGATGGGGTGCAGGAGCAAGCAGTGCCCGAGCAATCAAACTTAGAGACAGATTTTAACAAAAACCCAGGTATTAGTTCTAATTCTGGATTTGGGTTAACTCCAGATCTATTTAAGAAGGGGCTAAGTACGTCTATGGCTAGATTGAAGGATTTCCTAAAAGACGGAGGTGCCCGGCTTCTTGATGAGCTTAATAAGCGTGGAGGACTTAGAAGGTCTCCCGAAGTTTATGAAGCCATGACAGATAAGACAAACCAAATGAACGCTCTCCTAAGTAAAGGGGATCGTATAAGAATAAGGTTAAATTCAGCTACTAAAAAATGGACTAAAGATCAGAAAGAGCAGGTTACTAACGAATTGAATGGAATTGAAGTCGATAATTCAATACTATCTAAGGATAAATTAGATAGTATATCTGAGATCATTTTAGATATGAGGCAGACGATAGATGCCTTGAGTAGAGAGATATCGAGGATACCAGGAGCAGTTAATGACGTACAAGTTGAGGTGATACAAAATAACTTAGGTAAATATACTACACGTATATATGAAGCACACAGAAATCCAGCGTGGGCCGAGAAGGTTAAAGGTATGCCTGATATATGGAGCGAAGGTTTAGACGCATACGAACGCCTCTACAGAAGCAGATTTAAGAGTAATGAAAAACGCTTAGATGGGCTAAGGACAAGCTTAGCTAATCTTCCTAATTCTAACGCGGCCGAAAGAGCTGCAAGGCAAGCTGTAGAGAAGAGAATAAGAGCTCAGGAGATACTACAAAGCAGATTACAAAATCTGATAAATGACAGGACAGCTTTAGATGAACATGTATTAGGGGAATTAGAGAACATGTCTAACCCTAACTTTGATCCTACCATAGAGGGCAATAAGAAGGGAGCTGCGGATATATCAATATTGAGACAAAAGAAAGATGTCCCTGCTTCAATAAGAAAACTATTAGGGGAAATAAGAGATCCCGACACTTTATTCTTAGCTACTATTGCTAAGATGCAAAGTAATATAACTGGAAATCATTTCCAGATGGCTTTATTAGATAATGATAAGTACTTCTCTTTAGATAGAAATGAATCAAAAAGACACACAAAGCGAATATCTACTAAGGATTCTCGCCTTCAGATATTTAGAGATAGGGGTATCAATAATATATGGGTAACTCCCGAAATGCAAGGGGAAATAAGCTCATTCATGACCGATTATTCTGCGGGCATTGGACTTCTCAAAGCCCTGAATGCTATGACTAAGATGGGTTTAACAGTATATTCTCCTACTACTCAAAACCGTAATCTGTTTGGCAACATACCTTTCATGATGATGAACGGTTATTTCAGGCCCTCTAATAAGTTTGGTGCCCAAGTATTCAAAGAATTAGGAATAGAGACGGTTACCAGATTAAAGGAATTTGCAGGGGACAACATTACCAGAAACAAGAAGAGAGCTGATCTTATAGATAAGATGGTAGGCTTAGGCCTATTGGGAACTAACGTAGATGTGGGGGAATTAAATTCTCTTTTCGATGATTCTAAAATTCTAAAGAGAATAGGAAAAGGATTAGAGGAGAATCTTAATAAGAACGTTGCCGGGCAGTTCACGAAGAAATGGGCATTTGATGCTTGGAAATTCGCATATAGAGCCAGTGATGATATGTTCAAGATGGTAGCTTTTAGTTTTGAAACAAAGCAGCAAGCGGAAGCTCTTTACGATAAGAAATATGAAGACTTAGCAGATGCAGAGCGGGTTACAGTAGATCAGAGGTCTGCTAAGATCGTAAGGGACACTTTACCTAATTATAATGAGACTTATAAATTTGTAAAAAGACTTAAAAACTTAGCTGTTATAGCTCCGTTTGCCTCTTTTGCGGGAGAAGTAATTAGAACTACTATAGGTAGAGTTGATTTATCTATATTAGAAATAAAATCGGGCAACCCCAAACTAAAGCAGATAGGTATAAATCGATCCTTAGGCACAGGTGCTATGTTCCTTGTTACGTTATTTGCAGGGGAGATGTTTTCGGACACTGAGGACGAAGAGTACGAGACGTTAATGAAATATTACATGCCACCGTGGGTCAATGATGCCATAGTCGAGAAGAAGGATGGATTTTATGAGTACACTAACCCGAGCACTATAAACCCTATAGGGTTTTTAGGAGACTTCGAGTCAGCCTTGAAGCGTGAGGGAATGGCTAAAGCTCTTAGAGTACTTGCAGAACCTTTCACATCCACAGAGCCCGCCGTGGAAGCCCTACTCCAAGTATTTAGTAATTCAGATGCTTTTGGAAATAAGATATATTCAGAAGATATAAACAGCGTAAGGGATGCAATAGGCAAGACGGCAGACATAGCTACTTTTTTAGCTAACAAAGGACCTACTCCGGGGGTTGTAAGAATGCTCGGTAAGAAGGGCAAGGTCCATGATAGATTGGAAGATGCAAAAAGAAAACTTGAGAAGAAAACTAAAGCGGGTAAGACTGATAAAAAATTAGAGAAACAAATACGTTTATTAGAGAGGCAGATAAGAAATGAGAATATAGCATTTACAGGACTACGTTTCTCTATACTGGACCCAGAGAGAGGGTCTAGATTTAGGTTCATAGATGAGATGAAGAATATCAATGAATCAAAAGACTTATATTTTAGTAGAACAGATCCTGGATCTACTGACAGTGAAAGAACTAAAGCCTATGATAGGTCAGTCAGAAGATATAATAAGGCTCTTAACCAACTAAGAGACATGTATAAAGACACAAAAAATCACTTAGATATAGATCTTAAAAACCAACTTAATGACTTTTCTTTTGATAAAAATAAATTCAGTAGAAAAGAAAAAGACTATATTACAGGTAAAAAAGATAAAATACCTACGTTAGTTATTAAATCTCATTTCGAACGTTTAGATTTACCTATACCTAAAAAATAAATAAGATATGTTTATAGTGTTGGAGTTATCGGTTCTGCCGTGTAGAGTGTATATGTCTATAAGCCAAACAGACAATGAGTTTAAGTTGTGCACCGAGAAGATGATATTAGCGGACTGCGCGTCTATCCATGGGCAGTTGAAAGACATGGAACAAGAAGATAGGGATGGCTGCAGCACTAACCAGATTGGCTATAATGAATTTATATTCAGATCTTGGTTCCCTAAACCTGTGTTTACTCCTAAGCGCGGCGCGGAGATAACATCCAAACTATACTATTTAGCCAGCATGATCGCCGATCAATCAGGAGTAGACGCTAATTCAACCTTCGGACAAAACACACTATTCAAAATAACAGAACATTTAGCTACTAGATACTATGAATCTTTAGTAAAGATATCTAAGAACTACAAGAAAGATTCTTCTGAATGAATATGTAATTCTTAGCTATCTTCTGTTTTTATAAAATTTGTGATATGCCATAGCAGAACTTTCGTTTTATAAACTTCATCTGATATTTCATTTGATTTTAAGCCTAACCAATTAGCAACTGTACCTTTGGTAGGGTTATTTTTTCTCCTTTCGAATTTTATCTTATTTAATTCTTTTTTAGGTACTTGGCTATAAAAATCATAATTAGATGGGAGATCGTGGTATTTCCTTTTCTTAACCGATCTTTCCTTCTTTACTTCCAATTGATCTAATTTAAAGGCGTCATAATCAGTGAATTTATACCCCTTTCGTATCCATCTTCTGATTGTTCTTCGTTCTTTTTTTGTTATTCTACTATCTAACAGCCCTGGGCTACTTTCGTATAGCTGACGCATTCTAACCCTTTTAATCCCGTGTTTTTTATACCATTTACATAGATGAATATATTGGTCAAATTCTATTCCAAGTTCTTTTGATCTTTTTCTTCTTTTTCTATTGACAGTCTCTTTGGAATGGCACTCTTTACACATGGACCTATAGCACTTATATTTTTTTATAGATCCGTTTTTTATTTTGGTCTTAACTATTTTAGTGTAAAAATATTCAGCAGTCCTTGGCTTTATTTTTTTGCATTTTATACATTTTTTATCTGGACAATTATTACCTTTTGTAACCCTTTTTATCCCTATTCTTAGCGCTTTAGCATGAATAGAAGATAGGGACCTACCAATCCTACTTGATAAGATAGATAGGTCTCCTTTAGGGAAATGCTCTGCCAACAGGAGCAACTCATTATCCGTCCATCTTCTACCGTTCATTACGCTTTTTTTCCACCAGTTTGTAAGAAATCGATTTCATTCTTTTTTCCTAAGAACTTATTGTAGTCTGCTTCAATGGATGCGCTTTTAAGAATACAGTTTGACACCATCACCATTGTTTTAGCAGACTTGGTATCAATTTTTCTGTTTTTTAAGTCTTTAAAGACTTCGATCATCTCTGTCCTTAATTCACTTGTGTTTTTCATAAATAGTAATTTTAGTAAAACGTTAAAAAAATATTATTAATCATCGTTATTTTTCTTATAAAACAACTCCCTTGTTATTTAATTATTTTCTTCTCTTTCAAAATAGCAACCGCCGCGACATAAGTAGCCATATCATTCTCATCCTTAGGTATAACATTCTTATACATCCACAACAAATACCCCGTAGGCACTTGATCCATAGGCTTACCATAGTGAAGCTTACCAAACATGCATTTACCCTTACCCCCAGGCATTCCAATAGTCTGGGCATTAGTCATTAGTATGTTCTTAGAAAATAGATCCCAATGTCCTTTTTGGGTATGGACAAACTTAAGATCTTCTAAAGCCCCGAAATTCTCTACATTACCTGAGAAATCGATTATCTTAGCATTAAGCTTAGGATCAGGGAACTCTGGAATGGGATCCCAATCATTCGCCCCGTGATAAGGCCTTACTAATCTCCCTGCCTGCTGATAGTATACTGTAAGAGATCTACTCGGCCTGGCCATGATCCCAAGATCCATTGGCCGGTGATCAAACCCCATACCTAATATATCAACATTAACTATAGTTCTAAGGACCCCGGTCTTATAGGATTCTATAATAAAGTCCCTATCCTTCATCTTCATACCAGAGTAAATCATGGCAGAATTCGGGATAATATCAGCCAATTCCTGGCCATAAGATATAGAAGGTACGAATATAGCTATACTCTTTCTATCAGGATTATCATCTATAGCCTGTAGGATCCGCTCTGAGAGACGATTCTGCGCGAAATACTCATTCAGTTGATCCTCACTATAATCTCCCTGTACAGCCTTCCCAGACACCGCCTCAAGCGCCGTATAGTCAACTTCCCTACTATCATATATAATAGGAGCCCACCAACCCATCTTTACCAGATACTGAATCTGCGTAACATTAAGAATCTTATTAAATATATTCTCCCGCGACCGAGTGATCATGCTCAAACAAGCCTGATTCCATATATACCGAGTCTCAAGCGGCGTGGCAGTGAGCCCTATTACTTTCTTAATCTTAGCAGCCTTTATGATATTATCTACCATAGACTTCTTCTTACTACCTCTTCCACACTCGTCCATTATAAGCATCTTAAATCCTTTACCAACTAAGTCAGGGGCTATAGCTTTAAGTGATTGAGGAGTAGCAAATACGACATCTTTATCGAGCTCTTTCCTATTCAATGATGCGCAGTAAACACCTGCAGTATATCCAAAGCTTTCAAATTTCTCCAAATTCTGCTTTACTAACTCTTTTCTTGGAGCTGATATTATAGTCTTGACTTTACATAATTCGGCTATCTTCGCCGCGATAATGCTCTTGCCAGAGTTATGAATAATGTTGTGCATAGAGTCCAAGAAAAGATGATCTCCATCCAATTCAAATCCATAGTATTTACCTCTACCTATACTCTCTACAGTGAACCCATACCTACTACCATTAGTCGTGTATTTGTAGCTATTCCATTTTTTATTAGGAACTAAGCACTTTATACCCTCCCCGCCTCGGAAACTAACTCTATAGTACTTTCTAAGTCTTTTATCTTTGCAATTATTACATCTATTGTATTTAATATTTATTGCTCCGAATAGTCCTAAACTATTCACCAACTGAAATAGTTGATGAGCCATTTCCTCTTGCTTAAATGTAACCTCATATCTACCTTTAGACAGACTTCCATCAGAGTCTATTATGCCCGACAATAACTTCCATCTATATTCTTCAGAAGTAGTTAGATACTTAAAAGGGATGTGCTTGTTGTTGCGTAAATTTAGTCTTATTAAATTTTTTTGAAGATGATTTATATCTCTGCCGGTCCTCCTTACAGTGCTTACTGTCCAGCAATTTTTAGCGTTTACCCATCTTGAATTGGTTTTAAGACCAATATCTTCTGCATGGCTATACAACCATTTTTCTATAACATTATCTGGTGTAGTTATTACTGTATTGGCAGCTGATCCATCCCCTAACCATAGCCCAAGAAAGTACGGGTCTATAGGTAGGATCTCGTTTTTACCTTCGTATTGTATAATGCCCGCTTTTTTGAATTTGTATAAATGCTTTCTTGATTTAGCTAAAAGTAAGTAGTCTCTCACAGATATAGCCAGTTTTTCTGGATATAAATGTTCTTTAGACTTTTCACACTGAGTACGGTCTAACCATAGTATGTGGTCAGTATTAACATCAAGATACTGTTTGTTTCTTAGCGTTATTCTGTGCATTTCGGATTCTCCAGAGTGCAGCTTGAGTACTTCCCGTGGCTGACTGTCGGGGCCCATTAATAGGTCCCCTACCTGTACGTCCTCTACTTTACGCAGAGACCCATCGTACATAAGCACCTCATAGCCAGGAGCATGACAGCCTGTGGGCTCTACTAATACAACCTTATCAGTCCTCTTAGAATGAAAGTATTCTACAGCAGCATCAACAGCTACTTGCTGGTGTGGTCTTAGTTTATAATCCATTTAGGTAATTTATGGCATAGTTTGCTAAAACAAACCCATGCCCGTACTTGTAGTTAGGGTTATTAAGTACTTCAAATCCTTTAGGTATTTTCTCTCTAAAATTTAAAGCTAAAATCATAGCCTCGGCGTTACTAAACTTACAAGGCGATCCACGGCTTCTGTAATCCTATCGATCATAAGTCTTTGACGTGCCAATTCTGCGTATATATGGTCTTCTTTGCTTTCCCAATTAGACCCATCGTCAGAGAGCTTAGCTGCTAATTCCATTATTTTTGCCCTTTCTTCTGATCTCTGTTCTGTAATCTCTTTATTACTCATTATTTTCCTTTTTTTTTGAGGTTAGCTATCTCGCGCATTTCATATACAGTCAGCTCTTCCCCGAGAAGTCTTGGAATAAAATTTTCTATATGTACTTTGCTGCTCATTATTTAGTTTTTTTAAATAGGTATATACAATTCACTGTAGCCACATATTTCACAAGTCTTCTTATAGATAATAAACCCTCTGCCAGTATTGATATCCTTTACGGACAAAGGTCCGGTATGCTTAAATTTATGCTTGCAGAAAAACTTTCTCTTCTTACGGACAAGCCATCGTAAAAATTTATTCATAATATTTCTTTTTTAGCTTTTTCAAATTCCTCTTTAGTTAAGTCTTTTATTGAATTTGCAGAGACCCATCCATCTTTGACATAGTATGTCTCATACCTCTCTTCTCCCCCTAAAGTATACTGAGCTCCGTACCAACCATCGTTTTGGGCTTCGTCAGCATAGAAGCCTAAATACTTAACAGTACCTTCGCTCATATCATATACGCCGGGCTTAGTATTAGCTTCTGCTTTTAACTGATCTTCATCCGTCCATACACCGCCGAACTTCTCTTTAATCCATTTATTCATTAAAATAACATCACTATGAGTTCCGATCATATTGAATTTGCGACTTCTGAGCTGTATATTTCCCCACGCATCTTTCAAATCGGATATAATATTATCTAAGCCTTTGTTAGCCCAATCGTGCTTGTTACTCATCATCTTCTTTTTTAGATTCTTCTAAATCTTCATCCGTAATGAATGAAGCATTAATATCAGTAGTATAGACCATTTCATTATCAATGTAATGTTGATCAATAGCTTTACGAATATCCTCAGTCGTATCAGGGTTAGCTTTCATAAAAGCGACAGCCTTATCCCGCGATCCTCCTAACTTTAGATCTCCGTACATCCTGGTCCTCTCTCCTTCTATAATACCAAACTTAGACCCTGTATAGAATACATCCTCAGTAATATCGAATCCGCCCTCATGCAAGCGTATCAAAGTGCCTACCTTCCAATCCGGCCCGTACTTACACTTCTCACACACAATCTTAACTTTACGGCCTATAATAGAGTCATAGCCCCACTCATTCTTATCCCCTTTAGCCTTAGCTAATGGGAACATCATAAGGATGAGATCACAGTTATGCATCAACCTCTCTCCCCCGGCGATATAGAATCTTGGGTCATACTTAGTTAATCTTTCTTGATTCTGACTTACGTGAGCGCAGATAATAAGGGACGTATTAGTAATATTGGCAGCTCTACTTAATCTTTTAGCTTCCACAGAGAGTACCAAAGCCATGTTCGCCCGCGAGCGATCTTTAGCAGTTTTACCCGACTGCTCCACAGACATCATATTATAAGGAGAATCCCAGATAATAACAGGGTATAGCCCCGAGGGCATAATAGCCTGAGTCATGGCGTCGATAGCATCTTCCAAAGTTTCGAAATCGTATCTTTCAACCTTACCAGGGTCAATCCCCATGTTTATTAGGTGATTATTATCTACACTATGCTCAGAATCTACATAAGCTATTCTGTATTTAGGATCCAAGTCTATAATCTTTTTACCTCCCTGAAAAGCAAGCATCGTTTTCCCACTGCTGCGAACTCCGCCGATTAAAGAGATAGATCCCCGCTTAAATCCACCATTAGTAACGAAGTCAACAGTAGGTCTACCCGTAGCGGTCACTTCAAATTCAATAGGATCTGCGGCGAAATTATGCACTTTAGAAGTCTTCCATTTCTTAGTGATATCTTTCATTAAAGCTTGCACCTCCTTAGGTACTGACGATTTCTTTGCTGGCATTCAGGTATTTTTTTAATGATTTAATTATAGAAGGATGTATGTTTTTATTATGATCCATCTCTTGTTTTATGGCTAATAGATAGCCTTTTATTTTCTGCTCCAATTCGTAGTGAGTAAGTTGCTCTATCTTCTGACTCTTAAGATCTAACCAAGGAATAATATCTTCCCCGAACACCTCGATCAGCTTCAGCCTGAAATCGCGGTGATGAATACTTTCCCCATCTACATATTCATTAGCATCAAACACATTAGACTTCTTGCTAATCAGCTGCGTATTCTTCATATGATATCTAAGAGCATTGCAGGAGCGATCTTTATAGTGAGCTAACTGTATCTTATCTATAGGGTATTTCTTACCGGATATGAAGCATCTAATCATCCCATCCTCATCCGCTGCCAGCATTATCCTAAACTGTCTATGCCCCCAATCCGCTAAACTCTTAAGATTCATCCTTCTTGATATTTTATCAAATCTCTGTTATTAATAATTCTAACTATCTCTTTAGGGCTAACAAGCTTTGCTCCGTGCTTTATAGCCATCTCTTTTTTAACTTTAGACACATCAAAGTGCTCTTTCGCTTTTCCGTAATTCTGAATCCACCTCTCTTTAATGCCGATTTTATCAGCCATATCGATAAGCTCTTTTCTTGTATCTGCCACCATATGAGACATAAGCATGCTCATATAAGGTTTATCTAATGTATCTACATATACCATATTATTTATTCATATTAAATGCTTCAAATAATTCCGTAGCTCCATACTTTGTTACACACTTACGAAATACCTCTACATGAGTAAGACCTAAATTACTCATACAGTAAGAGTAATAGAAATCTAATATATCCATAGTTCGACGAAGCCCAATCATTTCATCTGCGGCAAATTTAGGAGTTATTTGCTCTATAGATCTTTCCACAACAGTTATAGTACTGTCTTCTTTTTAATCATGTCCCCCGCACTTTCGTAATCTTTAGGATCAAGCTCTTTATCGCCTTTAAGAAATTTAAGTTTTGCCATTTTTAAAATTTTAGGTGGTTGTATTGGTTTAATATTGGGATTACCTTCACCGATGTTGAAGGTAAATAGCTCCCATCCGTCGCCTTTAGTAATCATCCCCTATCATTTTTAGCTGCATTAAGATCAGATGCAATAGAGTTATCCGCCAAAAATCCAACCTTAATTAAATGTAATATAGCCCTATGCTCGGCTTTCTTTTCTTCCAACTCTTTATAAGAGTCTAATGTATCTATGTAAGCAGTAGCTCTAATATCATCGACAGTTAGATCTTTGTACCCTTTTTCCTTCTTTTTTTTTCTATCTTTTATATCAAGTAAAGCGGTATTAAGTGCTTCTTTGTGTTCTGCTTCTCCTACTCCTATGTTTAGCCATGAACTCTTTAAAGGTTGAGTAAGCTTAAGTAGGTAATCACGAAGAGCCCTACGCACGTCACGCAGGGCTTTTTCGTCGGTAATAGAGCCTTGATTGGCTACTATCTCAGCTAATTTAGCTTCGATTGATTCAGAGCTCATTTAAGAACCTTTTATGAGAGGAAACCACAGCATCTTCCCAGACCTTAAGTTTGTCCTTGAGATCATCTATGTCACCTTTGTGCGCGGCTACTATAGTTGCAGCACTTCCAGCAGTGTATGTAAAAGAGGTCTGATCACCACCGCCGTAGCTGCCTCCGCCTCCAGAAGACTTCTTCTCTTTCTCTACTAACTTACCTTTCTGCTTCCCGCCATGCTGGAATATCTCTAACTCAACTGTCTGCCCAGATTTGATACCAACATCATTGCCCGCAGTCTTAAAGATCCAGATATCCCCGTGGTCTTCATTTTCTATAAGATACTGGTCTTTACCGTCCTTGTCCTTTCTAACAAGTTCAATTTCATCTACAGTAATAGTAACTGTCTTATTATCGCTGGATGACTTAGAGCTTTTGATGTCGCCGCCCTTCTTAGGCAGGTTATCGACATCTAAAACGTACCCCCAATCGGTAACTGCTAAAGTTACTTTCATGCCATTCTCAATGATATCTTTATCATTCTCATTAGAGAATACAAATCCCGTCGCCCCCTGCTTTTTAGGAGCATCGACTTTGATATTGTCACCATTAATTTTACCCTCATATCGATGGTATTTGCTGGTGCTGCCCGCTTTGGGGGCTTTGTAAGTGAGGTCACTGAGTACCCCAGTAATTGTTTCTGCCATAATTTCTGAATTGTTACGTTTATTAGTAATTTTTTCTACTGTTTCTTCGAGAGTTCTCTTCTCGGTTTCGCTAATATAATTAGAATCCTTGTAAATCCATATACCATGGACAGATTGAATTAAATTAACTTCTTGGCCCTCGGTAAGTTGTTCACCTTTCTTAACCATAGCCGGCCGTATACCTATGGTCTGCTTCTTATACACCTCATCTTCGTATTCAAAATCTACGATATAATGATGCCACTCTGTAGGCTGCTTGGACTCCTTCCGGATATCCGTAATAATCACATTATCAAAAAACTGTCTATCCATCTATTTCATTATTTTCAAATACTTTTTTAAGTTTTAAATAGGTCTCATATCTTGCTTGTCTCTCAATGTCAGTAATCTCAGCTTTTCGTTGCTCATAAGCCTCAAGTAAAAATTCATTATCTGCTTCTGTAATTACAGAAATTTCGTGATCTTTTTTCCATTCACTAAAATTTATATAATTAGTAACTGCGCCCCTCATACATCGTTCTAATGTCATAATTTGAGGGGCATTCAGCCCTCTCTTTATGCTCAAAGCAGAGTTGTCGGTTACTTGAACAGTAATATTATTTAAATCAATTTTTTCCATAGTTATGTTATTTTATTTAAGATTGGTACTTTTTCTTTTTTATCAAAATAGAATTCTATTGTAGGTAACTTATCCCCGATCCGATCTTTGATCAACTTCACTTTCTTCATCCCTGCTTCTGCAATATGATAGACTCCCATTATAGTGGTAGCTTTTCTTGATAAGAAGCTACCTAACGTGCCTATTAGTATCTCAGAGTCCTGCATCCCTTTAGGCATGTGCATCATTATAATTATAGTGCAGTCTGCTATTTCCTTCCAATCCAACATTCGCTGCAGCAATAAAGCGCAGGAGTCGGTATCATTCATATTTACCACTAAATCCAACGCGCCGTCGATAACCAATACATCTAATTTCTTACTATGCTTAAGTACTAAGTACTCAATAGCATCTACACGCTGATCAAAGTCCAAAGAGGCGAGAGGGTAAGATAAGAAATTAGGTAGATTACCCTGTTCATATCCACTTGTTTTTGCAAGCCTTTTATTGTAGTTGTAATAACTTCTACCGCCCTGTTCAGTATCGATATGAATCATCATATTACCTGGATTAAGATTGAGCTTGAATCCAAAGGTATACTTTAGCTTACTAGTGAAAGCAGAGGATATTATGGCCCCCATAAGAGCCGTCTTTCCCGCGCCGTCTCCGCCACCTATAACAACTATATCCCCCCTACCAGCTAAATCAGAATCCCTCGTCTGCCCCGGAGAGAAGTTATGTGTCAATACAGGATTAAGTAATTCCTTAGGAGGCTTATTAACATCAAACTTCCCAGATAACATCTGCTGTATATGAGGAGGTAAATTATCCTCGTCATACTTAGACTCAAATTCTATACTATCCGCCGTGATCAATTCCCCGGCAATCTCCTCGTCATCCTCTTCCCAAGGATCCTCTTTAATGTCTATAATCATAATGTGTTTGAAAAATGTTTATCTACCGAAATGGCCATATAATTCTTGTTCGATAGTATCTAACTCTGTTAATGTGATATACGCATGTAGATCCACATGCGATAGAAGGTGTGCTATATAGAAAGGCATGCTCGGGGTATTAGGAAATGAGAACTTCTTCATCATAAGCCTGAAATATCTCATAGCACCCTCCCTCTGCTCCGGAGTTTCGCAACTCTCATACACCGCTTCCATCTTGAAGAAAACAGCATAGGCTTCATCAGCATTTTTAAATGGTCTCTTATTCATTTTCAAACATATTTTTCATGTATTTTAATTTTTCTTCTGGGGTCATTAAGTCCATAACTGCCATCGCGCCCTGCGTAACTCCTTGCACTATAGCTACAAGTATAGGCTCTAATGCGCCATCATACGCCCCCGTACCACTTGGGGTTGTTTCCCAATAAGGATCTTCCATATCATGTGTTATTGTAGCCTCTATAGCAGTCTGAAGCCCTATCATAGCTTTTTCCCTTTCTTCAGGGGATATTAAATCAGTTTTCATCTTTCAGTATTTCCAGTATAGAGAATATGTTTACTAAAGCTCCAGCTAACGGGAACCAGATAGGAAGTATGTCTGCATAAGCTCCTTTTACGTATTGATCAAGTAGAAAAGCCGCTGAACAGCATAATATTATTGTAAATATAAATTTCATCTTCTAGTATTTAATAGTTTTTGTAATTCTTGCTGAGCCTCTTTCATATCAGAAATAGATAAATCCACTTTGCATGCATCTATAGCACCTGTTAAGTAGGCTATCTTTATTGCTATTTGTATGTCTTCGTTTTTAACATCCCCAACATAGCTTCTGTATCTATTATCTTTTATATACTTCTTAGCTTTATCCATAATTTATTTATTTAAGAATTTAATAATAGCTCCCCAGTAATCCTCCAAATGTTTAGTAGTCCAGATATCTCCTACAATTTGAGTTCTAAAAGTATTGCCAACAGGTAAATCTATCCAAGCACCTCTTACAGATGTCCCCCAATCAATAGTCTCAACGAGGAAAGGCATATTTATCATATACATATAATTTAGATAGTTGTCTTCATTATCTATGTAGTCATATGTTTTATTAGACAGTATGGCTGCCATTACCTCAGACATCTTAGTGCAAAACAATTTATCCATCTCACCATCATAGGTAGTGAAATCAAATAAGCACATACTTGCGTATTCGTATTTATCTATCTCTTCGTTCATGGTTTTGTAATCTTTGAAACTTTCTTCTATACGTTTCAGATAGCTATTTAAACTTCTTTTGCTCATAATTTAAAAGTAGTTTTAATTAATTCAATCTCTTCTTCAGTGTACTTGTCTCGTCCATAATTATTCAGCACTTCTTTTTTAGAAATTATGTCTTGCCGCGAGGGGCTCCCGTAGTTATTAACCCTTAATACTAAATCTAAAAAGCTGGACATTAAACTCTCCTCTTTTAGCTCTTGGTAGGTTACTATTTTGTCCATAAGTATATTATTTACCTGCAATTTTAATTCCGTTACATTTCCTTATAAAGAATGATTTCTTAATATCAAAATCAACCATATTATTCTTGCCATGATTTATTAAATCCCCGCTAACCTCATCTCCCTCTTTAACCTTAGATTTAACCTGATCCCAATTCCTAATGAAATACATTCTATTACCATCAGTAACTCTTAATCGATTATTCTTATTTGCTATTTTGTATTGCATAATTTATTTACTCCATTCTTTTTTAATGACTACATCTACTTTCAAACTAAGATGATTCAATAAGTCGTCGCCAGCCCTTATCATACACTCCTCAAGAATAGGGGCAACCTTAGGGCAGGTCTTCTGATGAGCCTCTAATACAATCTCATCATGGACCATATTGATCATCTTAACTTTACCAAACCATTTTCTTTTTATGATCTCCTCATACATATAGATCATAGCTGTTTTCGTAACTTCACTGGCTAATCCTTGAATGGGAGTATTGAGTGACAGCCTTTCTAATTGCCCCAGCACTGACTCTAACTTACGTTGCTCTGGCCATGATAAGCTTTTCTTATTTGCAATCTGATCTTTGAGCTCCGCATAATTACTTACGTATCTTTTCCTGCCGTACTTACTTGGTATAAGTATGTGGCCCTTTCTGATAGCTTCTAATCTTTGTTCGTCGAAGAAGGCTTTAAGTCCTCCGAATTTCTCAAAGTAAAGATCCAGAAGTGCTTGGGCTGCTTCCTTGGTTGTCCCTAGCTTATCTGCTAACCCCCATACAGTACCTCCATAGGCAAGTAGGAAGTTAATTTCTTTAGCTGACTGTCTTAGATCCCCGAAATTCGATTTGATCTCAGATAAGACCATACCATCTAATTTATCCGGGTACATCTTCTGAGCAGTAAAAGAGTGCAGGTCCGCCTCGCCACTTCTGTAGAAAGCTAATAAATCAGGATCCTCGCTTATATCTGCAAGTATCACAGATTCTTGCCCAGAATAATCAGCTGTTATAATATGATTAGGCCCCTGTCCTACCACTACGCTTCTAAACCTCTCTTCTTTGGGTATATTCTGGCAATTACCTGTGATGAATGTCTTCCCATTGCGGCGGGCCAAGAAATACTCTGAGGGTACCTCTATGCACCATACATCCTGATTTTCTACGGGAGATATACTACTATACTTCAGTAAAGAGTATTCGTTATCTTCAAAGGTCAAGGAAACCATCCGAGGCTCGCCCTTTATTTCTCTTTGATAACACCTCACGCCCACGGTACAAGCTACGGCCTGTATAACGTCTGCTTCATCTTGCCAGTAAGCAGAACCGTTAAAGATTAGCCAACTTCTTATCTCGTCTATGAATACCCTTCTATTGACCATGCTCATATCAAGTAGCTCGTATCCATACTTAGCCCCCGTAAAGCACGTACCTCGAATCAGATCGTTTTCTTCTACTTTATAGTTGACAAAAGTCTGACCTAACTTCTTATTTGTTGAAATGGCTTTGGAGTATGGCAATTCAGCATCTAAGAATTGTTGCTCTAAATCCAAATCTTCTTTCCCGAGAATCTGTATAGTGAATCCGTTATTCCAGTATCCCAGTCTCCTCATAGACACAGATACTTTAATGAAAGCATTAGAATACTCAGCAACATTGTTGTTATATAATAATTCACAAGCATTCTTTATAGACCATTCCTTCTTTTTATTCAGCGCATCTTTCGCGGGCAGTGTTAGATATTTTCCCTTTTTAGAATGGTAAAGGAGAGTTCGGTGATCAGCAGTACTTACTATATCCAACAAGTGTTTGCTGTGCAATCTAACACACTCTTGATCTTCTTTAAATATATAGTTAGTAGGGGTTTCCCAAAAGATCTCATAGTCCCAGGCCGCGACAATATCATCTTCCTTCAATTCATTATGAAACTTCCAACCTTCCTTAGTTAAAACTTGAGTATCAATAGATAGGCAATTAGGGAAAGGTTTTAGATCATGCTTTCTCCCGGCTTTCTTCCTTGTATCCCCTGAAGCTGTTCTTCCGGTATCTACCAATGCGCGGTACTTGGTATGTATTCTTTTATCAGACATAACATACTCATCCCACGATCGGCCATAAGTAGTTACCAACTTATTGGCGCCTTTATAATCTATAAGCTTTTGAATTATAGGAAACTCCTCCGACTGGGGCTTTAGGTGTTTTATGTCTACAGTCTCTTTATCTTTCTTCTGTACATCTATGCCCATAATTTTAAATGCCTCTGCAACTTGTTTAGAGCTCGCCCAGTTGAGATTAGGGAATTCCTCCCTAAGATCCGGGTAATTATCTTCGAAATATTTATTCAAAGCTTTTAATGCACCCCACTCTTCATATTCTATATCTCTAACTAATTGATAAACTTTATCTGGATCTCGATACATCCCACAGTATTCTATATAAGACATAGGGGAAGTAAATTTATTATCGATCTCCCGAGTATTAAGCCCTTGCGCCGCGAGGAGAGGGGTCTGTGCGTCATATATCTTTTGCAAATACTTAACATCTAACCCAGAGTATTCTATATGTTCTAATCTATCTAACCCAGTATCTATAATAGTAAGCTGCTCATCTTTAGACAGCTCTATGTCAAAGTACTTCTTAACACACGCCGCCAGCGAGTTCTTCTCCTCCAATTTACCTAAAGTTAACGACTTCTCAGAAGGAAAGGTATCCCTAACATTATCCATAGGTATAATGATACCACAAGCGTACATAAAAGGTAGCTCAAAATCCGATTTATGGATGAATATCTCTTTCTCAGTTAAAAGCTTCTTATACTCTAAGATATTGATAGTAGGTATGTCCACAATGAACTGCTCATCAAAATCCCCGAACTGAGTGCACCATATCTTAGAAAACATAAAGCCTAAGCCGTTCGTCTCTATATCAAACTCTACCCCATCCTTTCCTTCGAAATGATCGTAAACATCAGATGTCTCGGCAAAGTTATCCCACCCTATCTCTTTAAAATACTCAGGTCTTTCTGTTATTATATACATCTACTTTATTTCGAGTTTATTAAGAAGGGCGATTTACAGTTAATTTAATTACGTCTCCGTCTACTGTTTTAAGTCCTTTCATAGGTTTCTGTTTTTAATAATGGATTCATATTATTTTATATTCAGTTAATTCCCAATCATATACACCTCTCATCGCCGGCAATCCCTGCCACTCTCCATCTTTAAACTCTATGTTAACAGGAGTCCCCTCTGAAGTAGGAGTGAAATGAAAAAAGGTCTTACATAAATAAACCCCATCTTCCGTGGGGTCATCTTTAGGTACGTTATGTGTGTATTCGCTCATAGTATTTATTTTTAGTGGGTTTCAAATATAGTCACTTAGTATTAATTAATGTAGTTTTTTTAAAATTAATATGAATTAACTTTATAGCCTGTTTATCAATATTGATAGCTGCCCTATTCAAGATTTATTATTGGTCTTGAATTATGTAAAAATAACAATATGTATCAATCCCCTACTGAATCCAATTCTGGATATCTGAATAGGCTCACTAAGAAATTAGCTGGACAACTTAAATCCCTAAATGGTATTATGTGCACTATGACTGACGTAATGTTAGCTCAGTCAAGCAGCTCATGCCCTCCTATACCTCCATCCGTAACTCCTTTTACAGTAAAATGCTGTATTGCGGGGACATGTGATATTGTGTGGGTGACAACAACAACCACCATACCTTATGTATTAGATCCTGCATCTTCTCCCGGATCAGGGGGATTAGAGGTAGTGTGCGATCCCGCATCTCCGTGTAAGAAGTCAGTGCAGCCTGTAGACGGTGGCCCCGAAGGCCCTACGTGTACTTACATACCAGGAGCCCCAGAAATAGTTAAAGTTTGTACAGATAGCGGCGGAGCGGTTATAGATTGTCCGGAAAACCTTATTCCTAACTGTGATCCTCCTGTAGATGCTATTGTACCTGTACCAGGTAAGGTTTGCATAGATCAAGAGGGAAAGTGCATAGAAGGGATACCTAGATATGACATTATCAAATATGACTGCTTAATTCCGCTACCACCAGAATGTTACGGATATATGATAGATGGGGCTATGGTGCCGTGCGCTGAGGTGACTGAGACAGAGTGTCCAGTAGCGATTGTACTAAACAGCCCTCACTGTCCTCCAGATATAAATATAGAGTTCCCTGAACCATGTATTGCTGTAGATTTAGATGAATGCCCTACTAAAAAATAAATATAATGTTTTGTACTAAACGAATAATAATAAACCCTACTACTGGCGCGATAAAGAGCGAGTTATGTTACGCTGTTGTCGACGGTAAGACTACTTTAGTAGATTGCGCAGAGTGTACAGAATGCGAGCCTGTTCCAGTAGTTACAACTGAATTAGAGTGGGAATGTAACGAGGAGACTAACACATATAGTCAGGTTATTATTGTGATAACCGACGGAGTTCCCGGCGAGCCTACGATAACTGATACAGGCGTTTTATGTGATATAGATATAGAACTATCCTCAGTTAGAGAGTGCCGCGATGGGGTTATTACCATAGTACATTATGTCCTTATAGAAGAAGATGACACTCCAGAAGAAATCTTAGCCATACCTACTTCTGAAGCATGTGCAGACACAGTTCCTTTTTTAATAAGAGAATGTCGTGACGGTTTTGTAAATATAGTTACATATCTAATTGATAGTGAAGGAGTTAAGGTAGAAATAGAGGCTACTCCAACAGAAGAAGTTTGTAATGATATATGTATCCCCTCAGAGCCTCAAGGTTTAAAATCAGTATGGGGAGCTGCTAAATAGAATTTTAATAATAATCCAAAAACAATAAGAAAGAAATGGGACTTAAATGCAAACAATTATCCACTGAATTAGGGTGCTACACTGACGCAGACGGGCTAAAACAAACAGTAGTAATTCATTATGAATACGGACAAGATGCGCTTGGGGAGACGATACTAGTGTCTACCATATACACGGATGCTGTAGGTGCCCCCGTATCTGTGGGAGAGGTGGTAGTTACTCCGGGAGCTTGTGCAAAGCCTTCGCCTGATGTAGAATGGGAATTACTTTGCGATGACGTAAATGATGACCGGACTGATATTGTTCAGTTTTTCTGCCAGGTAATTACATCTTTCGATGACAACTGTTTGCCTATTGTGCCGCCAGCTGTTGCTAATTACGAATTAGATAAAGCCACTCCTTATGAACCCCAAGGTACTGTAGGTAAATGCGAGGAAGAGTGTGACCCAGGAGTTCCTGTAGGACTCAAGACAGCTTGGGGAGCAGGCAAATAACAGAATTTATAATAATAGAGATAGTTTTTAAAGTATGAAATGTAAAGATATTACACCAATTATTGGATGTTTGAAAAAAGCAGATGGCACTTTTCAGGCTATCTCTATTCATTATGAATATGGCCAAGACGCCGCGGGTAACACTATATTAGTATCTACTACATATACAGATGCACTAGGTAACCCCATAACTCCCTCAGAAGGGGATGAGGCTTCCCCTGGGGAATGCTCTAAATCCCCTAACAACAACTCATGCTGGAAAGATAAATTTGTAGAGGGCGGATTAGATAATACTTTCACGTCTTTCCGACATACAAATCAGATATATACTGTCACTTTTGACAATGGGGATATAGACACATTTACTGTACCTTCTGCCACGGGCTGGACTGACCAAGTTAACCAAATGGCAACTGGTTTAGATGGCATAATGCCTTGGGCTATAACTGTAGCTCCTTTCTGTAACTTCCCCAATGGTTGTGGTGGATTATCTGCACCTGTAGTTGAACTTAATCAAATGTTCGCAAGGTACGTGGGCTTCAGGATATGTCCCGGAGAAAAGATACCAGTATCAGTAGCTTATACATCTGATCAATCAACTACGCCTAAGAATTTAGTCATACAATATGTAGAATCTGATACATTCTATTACCAAAGATGTTTGGATTGCGCTGATGATTGTGATAGTGAGGAGTTAAATGAAGTTTGGACCCCTTTAAACGGGGGAACTTGCCCACCTATATGCCCTATTCCTTGTGAAACAGAATTCCCACCTGTACCAACTCTATCTTGTCAGACTGATTTGCAACCTGTTTGCGATTCTGATAACCCTGATCAAGTAGTTTATGCAGTCTTTCAGGATTGTGGCGGCGGTCAAATATTTACAGGCTACTATACGCCTGATCCAGATGACCCTAATGCATTAATAGATTATGAATTACAAGGAGAATTAAACGGAGAAGGTTGTGCGCCTTGTGAATTCACAGGATCTTTAATATTGTGTGATCCTAATACTTGTGATAAATATGAAGTAAAAAGTTATAGCAATTGCCCTACAGAAATACTACTATATGGCACTAATATACCTGCCTCACCCAAAGGTGATTTAGTTGAGTGCATAGATAAGAATATAATATCTGAGAAATGTTTTAAATCGCAGTTATTCTATTATGAATGGGATAATGGTTACGTAGGATATAGACCTAATATAGACACGCAGCCCGGGGTTTATAACACACCTCACGGCTCTGTATTATTATTAAATGGGGAGTTACCAACTACGTATAAAGGAGTTATAGATAGATTACTGACTTGTGGTACAGCTACTATAGATCAAATAAATATAAATGGAGTAGATCTACTTACAAACCCTGTCGTAGAAACGACCACTACAGGTACGTGGATACCGCTTAGTAATTTGTTATACGATACAATAACTGCTAATAGTCAGTATAATCTGCCCGCAGGAAGAGGTTGCGATCTCCCACCTGTTACTCCAAGTGCAAATTGTTTTGGAAGAAGTATTTCTTGTGATGATATACCCGCCGATGAAAATGGGAACATAGGTTATTTTGATGTAACAGATTGTAAAGGTCAGACATGGAGATTTTCTATAAGAAAAACAGCCCAACCTGAAAGTAGATATACCGGATTACAGTACTTCGATTGTAAAGGGGAATTAATTTGTGAGTATTTTGATGACAATAAACAGCCTGTAGTACTCGATGATGAATGTTTAACTGAGGTATGTTGCACTAAGTGTGGAGAAGGATTAGATCAAGCTATATTAGATAAGCTCTGTGAGATAGCAGAGTTGCTTACAGTTGAGCCAGGTTGTGACGAAAAGTGTGAATCTGCTCCTTTTTGTGTGAGAGGATTTGATTATCAAAATTTAAATTCATGGGAGGAGGGTTCTATGGAGTGGGAAACTCCTGCAGGTACTTCAGTGGATCAACCATCGTCTCAGGATGATGGAGGTAAAGCTTCATGGTATACTAACCTTATAGCCAATGTGAACAGTAATGCTGGATGGACAATGAGTGTGGCTACAGACGTAGACTCATCAGAACAAGGTCCTAAACCAGTATTCCAGTTTGTAGGGCCATGTGAATCTGAATTAGTGATTGTAAGAAATGGCGGTGATACTATGACGCTTACTGTTGATGATCAGGGAGTTATGACAGGGACGTTTACAGAATCGGGTAATAACATAGAATCGGAAACATTCGTACAATGCCCTGACTTTGATGTACCCGAAGACTGCTCTCAATTTAATACCGATTACCTAGCTTTAGAGAATACAACTGACATAGATTTTAGTTCTACATCTAATACTCTTAATTGGAATATAAGCACGGGAGCAAATACTCAAGGTGCTGTAGATTTCACACAAGCCATCATGGATTGTATAGATGCGGGAGGTACTGCTAAAATACTTATTGTTGATTTTGGTAATAATAGTTATGAATTTTTAGCTACATCATATCAGGGAACATCCTCGGTAGGCGGAAACGCAACCTTCTCAGGAACAGGGGACGCTGTTAATAGAGCCAAAATAGCTGAATCAATATTAGAATGTAATTGTGAATAATAGATGAGTAGCAAGTCTAAAATAACCAATAGCAAAAAGGCTGCTAAAGCCTATATACAATATCTCTTAACATTAAGTTTTGTAGATGATGTGTTTATTGCTGGCAGCAGAAGCACCAAGACCAAGAAAGAACCTACTAAAGATTCTGATTGGGACATACAAGTAATTTGTAAAGACAAACCAAAGAGAATATTCTATACTAATCCTAGAGACTTAGGTCTACTTCATGCAGATGTACATTGGAGAACTAAGGAAAGCGTAGAAGCTACTCATTGGAAAAAAATAATAAAATAATGGCAGGAAATCAAGCTATATACGATTTGCTTTGTAAATTATGCGGTAATGATAAAGAGTTACTTGCAAAACTATGTGATGTATATGACATAGTATCAGTATTGCCTACTGAGATACCCCCGTGCCCTGAATGCCCGCCAACACCTAAATGTGCGTCTTCTACGGTATGCTATAATGTACAAGAAAAGGCGGAGATATCTTATGGGACAGGAGATTGTGACCCAGCAGATTTAGAAATAGGAGACACACTGTGTACCAATGGACTCTTTAGCGATAACGGCGCAGGGGGAACGTTTACAGTACCTTCAACATCGGGGGAATACTCTTGGGATGGTTCTAATTTTTGTTGGGCATGGGGTGGAAACCAAAGCCCCGCATCTTACGATTACCCTTTCACTTACACAGATAAGAATGGTAAAGTTTACAACTTGACTGTCCCTACTTGTTCGGGAGGGAATGAAGATCTAAGTATTCTTATAGATAACATTACTGAGTACAAGTGTATGATATGCGAAGACGGGGATGGTCCCGTTTTTTTTGATATAGAATCTGGTAAACAATTAGAAGAAGCTCCTCAAGGGGAATTAACATCATGTCTTAATCAGATTAATATACCACCATGCCCTGCTGCAGATCCAATAGTATTTCCTGATCAAGTACAATTGGAAATAGTACAGGGCTGCGTTAATCGTGTCTCAGCTTACCGTGAGGACACGATAACCAATGGAGTGAGGGTAGAAGGTGTTGTCGTTACAGAAAGCCCTGTAACAGGCCCATTTGTACCCCATCCTTGCGCGTCTAAAGCGTGTGAATGCTGTAGTACAGATGTAGATTATACAGACTGCTGTTGCTATGAACAATCAATTGATCCTAGTATTACTGGAGGTTGGTCAAATCAATTAGCACCTTGTGACAAATGCTTAGATGGTGATGTATCTATTAAATGGACTCAATGCGTAGATCCAAATGAATCTGCAAGATCATATACTATGGTTGGGTTATCAGATACTTGCTCTAATAGTGCATCTTTTCAAGAAATAGATTTCGCTATATACAGTATACTAAGGTATGATATAGCTACCCCATATTGGATAGTTTATATTTATGAATCAGGTACACAAAGGTCTTGGTATCATTATGAGAGACAATTTAAAAAGTCTTGCATAGATTTTGAGGTAAGAAGAATAGGTGGTAATATAGAGTATTTAATAAATGGTAATATAGTCAGAACTACTCCTGACACCACAGGCGGCGCGTGTTTGTATTATGATTCAAGCGAGCACGGGACACTTAATAATTTTGTAACTAATACAAGGAGTGCATCTCTTTGTCAAATAGGATAATATGATTGATCAAGAATGCATAGATTCACTCGGATTTGACCCGAGAGAACATGACCCTTTAGAAGCTGAAGCTTTCTTATTAGGTAAAGACTCCGATGCTAAATTCAAAGAAATAAAGAAGGAATATAAAGTAGGAGAACTTAAAGCTATCTTGAAGAAAGCTGAGATAAAGGGATACAGCCGCCTAAAGGAAGACGATTTAATTAAGCTGATATTAGATAATAACTTACTGTAAGTTATTAGGATATTATTCTATTAAAGAAGACGTAGTTTAAAACTAAACAAAATGCCAAATAATAATTTACCACCCCAGGAAGGGGTAGAATTTAGGAAAGGAAAAGACTGGGGCTTATTGGCCCCCTTAGCCTATGATACTCCAGAATTTAAAGAAGTATTCGAAGATACCATGGAGATCAGCCAGTTGGCTAAAGTAAACGATGAACCTTGGCCTGACAAAGTGATAGAGCTTCTTAGAAAATACACACCATGGGAGTTAGATGCAGATATCCCCGGCACCCTGTCTGAGTTTGGTTTTAACTCTTGGAGAGAGGTTGTAGACCATGTTAAGGACGATGAATGCGTCGAGAACTTTGTATCAGTAGCTAAGTGGTCTAAGAGAAACAAAGTGCCTAAAAAACCTAACAGAGACTTCATTAAAGGGGATGGATATGGGGCATACGGTAGATTGGTAGATAGAGGCATAAGAACCATGGAGAAAGTGTTTGATCAAAAATACTTCAACTACTATAAGTATAAAACTCTAAGACCTCTGCACCTATTAGCTGAGTTATTAGGGTGTGATCCTGCATGCATGGTGCATTATAACAATCCTGGTCACCCCGAAATTCCAACTGGGCATGGGGGTAAGGACGGAGAAGTGTTAGATCACGCAAGAGATATATACGCCTACAATCCGCAGCAAGACTTAAAAGTAGTTACTTTTCTTTCTGTGAGAACGCACGGCAGATCCGGCGGGCCCGTACATTGGTTAAACTCTAATCTACAATCATGGGCATTAGCCGGGATAAAGATGGCTAAAGATGTCTTTATTAGAAAAGATTTTAAAAACTCATAATAAATGACTACTAAAGAAGCCATAGAGATTATGTATCAAGCGGCGATTTGTGCCTTATGTCAGGAGGATGATAATGCTACGGGGCTATACCCATGTAATTGTAAAGGCGGCGCCGTTGAGAAAAGACATAAAACAATTCAGATGCTTATCAACCTAAAGAACGAACTCATAGGCCAGGTTGATTAGTAAACTTAGCTTCGATTAAAAACTTATAAGTATTGATAAAGATCGATGCTACTTACACGATGTTAAGCCTTATTCTTTATTGAGTAAGGCTTTTTTGTATACAAGCCCTATCCGAAACTTTTACTTGCTAATTCCAGTGCCACCTTATATCGCTCCAACCATCATTTAGTTCTTTTTCTGAGTATGCGCTGATATAAATGAATTATAATCCAGTCTGCCTATGTGTTAGTGTGGCCGCAAACCTTACACTTTTTAAATAGTCTTATGCTATCTGTATGATCTTCGGAAAGACAACGGGCCGTCGCTTCACTTTGTTCCGCTATGATATCAGCTGACAGTACAGAATGTTTTTGACTATCATCGCAGTGCTCAATTAATGCATCTATCATTTCTAATATATGGTATCTATCCCCTTCTGATACCAATCCGTATATAGAATTGATGTACCCCTTTATAATTACTAATTCCTTTTTCATTTAATTTTAGTGTTTAAAACCTAACAACTAAGAGTCATACTCATGCATTTCCAATAAAGTTTTCAGTTCGTGAACGTAGCGGATTCTGAAGCCTGTTGTAACCCAAACATCATCTTGGTCACCCCAAGGATGCGGGCTACCTTTCACTTCGACCACCCAGTTGTTTATATCGTTTTTACCATCTGAATTCCATCGTGCTATTCTTAGTGAGTCCTCAATGATTTCCACAAAGCCATATGTGTCATATCCGTTAGTAAGTAGCCACTCTTCGTGCAAGCCTTTCGGGGGAGTACGGCAATTAGTAATAGATAGTAGATAATTGCATTTTGATTTTAGCCATTGTATCATTTACTTGACATTTTATTTGTGTTTAATATTCATTCTTTATTCTTGACAGCGGTTATCGCTATCCTTGCACATTAGTCGCCGTTAGGATAACCGAACATCTCAGGTTCAGTAGTAGCCAATAATTGCGTTCCAGATCGTGGTATCTGCTCTCTAATTGATGTGTAGAATTTATCTTTACTTGGATCGTTATCAACGAACATTTTTATATCTCTTAAATCCCACTCGCTTTCAGGCACTTCAAAGCAGTTGGGAATATTCACACCGTATTCATTTTTTAGGTGCTGTTGAGCATTTTCTTTTGAATCTGATGATATGGTGTATGACTTACCATTTCGTAAAAATTTGAATACTTTCATTTTTATATTTGTTTTTAATATTTGTCAGACATTGTTAGGTGACTCGCTTACCCTCAAGATTTACATAGCATTCTATTGAAGTTCCTTGCGGATCAAATTGATAAGCTAAATACTCGTTATAGTCATCAACAGTAATCCAACCCCTGAGCCGTGTGTAGACCCATACTTCTATTCCTGATTTTCTTCTAAAATATTTAAAATTGTATTTCATACTTCATTCAGTATACTCCGCGTTTTGTTACGTAGTTTTGTTACAAAATCTTTTCTAAAAGGATTTAGAATAGGGTTACCAAGGCGATCATACGCGAAGCATTCTGGGCAGAAATATTCTCCATCTTTACCGAGCTCCCCTCCCCCTTCTATCCAATCACTATCTAATAAAGTATCCTTCATAAATGATTCATCTGTGAAAGCTACAAATCCAGTATGTTCGTCTACCCATTTAGTTTGGCAGTGATCACATTTAGCACTGTACATTTTGGTTTCGTATATCATATTTATCTATGGTTAAGAGAGTTAGCTATTAGCAGAGCTTCGGGCTCTTCAAAAGTTTCACATACGTATCCGATGTAGTAGTGTCCATAACTCTCTACACCTTTAGATGTGTCTATTATGCTATAACTAAAACAACAATGAGCGGACACACTCTCTCCTATTATAATGTATCTATCTTTACATTTCCTATTAGTTATAGCCTCTTCTTGACTTTTATATATAGTCATTTTTATTTATTTACAATAATAAATTCTTACACTTATGATAGCATGTTCTATCTATGCCAATACTGAAATCAGTCTTTACAAAATTAGATTTTAAATCCAAATCTAAATCATCGATGGCTACCCATTTATTGGGTTTAAACTCCTCTACAACTTGGAGTATTTCATTTTCTCTAATTCCTTGCTGATCTACTAATGTCACACCTGCCACATCTCCCGGCAGATTACGATGCTCCCACATTCGCCGCAAACTTTGTATTCCAGACTTACGCCAATCGCTTGATATGACTATATATGCGCCGGTCCTCTTTATCAGTGAATCCAGCCATCTAACACATCTGGGGTCAAATAATACCCCAAACTCATCTTGATATATACCATCTCTAAAGCTCTCATAATCAGACTTACTTATATATGGTTTGTTATGATTCCTTCTTATTTCCCACGCCTCGTATAGGCTGTCTGCGTGGTCTTGAGAGTTGAGAACCCCGTCTATATCTAAAAATATTATTTTCATATTAAGCGTACTTATAGTGCCGTTTTAAGTTACTGATCTGATCCTTTAAATAGGAAATAACCTCTTCAATATCGTTAAATATTATTATAATATCATCTTTTTTAAGTGAGCTATAGTTTGTTTCTTTTATGAATTTCATATTTTGTCGGTTGATTTAGGATCATAGTATAATAGCCGATTATTCCGTTCTGCGAAGTCTTTAAGGTCAAGCCATGCTGATTCAACGCCCTCCTCGTTTAGTGTTAGGCTTCCATATTGTCTCTCTTCAGAGCCGTCCTTGTTAACCTTAAAGATAGCAGTTATCTTCTTATACTTAATTCCTCCGCTATCCTCATAGTGGTTGTTTACTTTGATTAATTTCAATTTAATAATTTTAGTTTTTTATGAATAAGGCAACTGAATTTCTACTTCTGGCTCGCTTCCATTATCTACGGCGCATCGCTTACGATACACATTACCGTCAATCTCGTAAATCTCTTCATAGATATGTAATGAGCCGCGCACTGATGTAGGTTCATGTTTGCTAAAATCAATATCTACATTAACTTCTTCCCAACGTTTCTTCATATTTGGTTTTTAATTCTGCGATATTAGCATCTCTTTCTGCTTGAATTTTCTTAGAGTACTTGTTGTATAAGTATTGGATGTCTTCATCATCGAGAGTAAACATTCGCTGGGTTGGATTTTCCAAACTCATTAGTTGCGTGGGTGACCTTCTTGTCATATGTAGTTCGAAATGTACTCGATGCCTATAGTCTCTAAACAGGGCTATCTCATTAGTTGCAATGTCTTCATCGAGTACTAATTTCTCTTTGTAGTTATCGCAAAAGTCTTTGTATTTAGTATCCATTTATTTAGTTTTTTGATTTTCCTTTATTACGCCCTGCACTTGCCTTAGCTTTGTTAGCTTTCTTCTTAGTCTTGTTGGCTATTCTTGCTTCCATTTTCTTGTCGTAGGTATGTTTACTCATCTGTTATAATGTTTTTTGATTTTAAATATTCTTCTACTATAGTTGTTTCTATACCTAAAAAAGGGTGTGTATCCCCGCTGATCACTGCTTCTACATACCTTGATATATAGTATTTAGGCACTTCAGAAAGTTTACACCCTGCGAAAGCTCCAGATTTTATCAGGAGATTGCCTAAGATAATCTTCTTAGGCTTAGGTGTATAAGGTACTTTGTCTCTTGCTGCTGTGCATATCTTGCACATACTCAAACCGTCAGAGGGGGGAGACGGTTGGTGCCTACCTTCTATCCACGAATAGCATAGTGTTCTTACCCCATCCTCGGATATATGTTTCCGGTGCTCGCCGTATCTAGGCTTTTTTATTGTTTTATAGTACAAATATTCCGGCATATGCTAACTAATTATTATGATTGTACGTTCATTTACATGTAAGTAGCATCTGAATGTGTTTAAAAATTTAGATGATTATGTCCCGTTTTTTTATAATCTTATTTCTAAGCGTTGCGCTAAGCTCTTGCTTTACGCAGAAAGTGAAGATAAGAAAAAATGAGCAAGTATTCGTATATACTTGTGAGGTAAATGTGTTAGAAGATGAGAGTTTGTATATGTCGCAGGACACCTTAACTCAGGCGATTAGATTTACTAACCTAACTAATACGCCGTTACCCCCCAAATTCTCAGAAAAACAAGCTATAGCTACCCTTAACAAAGGGTTTTCCAAGGCTCCTATAGTATTTAAAAATACAAACAGCACCCGGACTCACCTGGATTTAACTTTAGGCCCTGATAACTTCACCGATCATATAGAGATTTTTAGAACATACAATAGCTTTGAAGCTATTGATATCGTAGTTATCCCTGACGATACATTCTTATCTATTGAAAGAGAGCCAGGGAGTGTTAAGGGTATCGCGGGTGATATACCTGAGATAGATAATCCCTCAGAGAACAGGACTATAATAATTATACGTTTATCTGAAGTTGAGAGTAACATCCTGGTCCACGAGATGGCCCATTTATTCGGCGTTGCACACCCTTTCGATAGCAGAAGGGGTTCTATATCAGGAAACGGCTGTTATACCGGTGACTGGGCTCCAGATACGCCTGTGCCGGGAGCTGGGCACGGTACAGTAATGCCAGGGTGCAAGTACTTACCAGGGGTTGGTGACACTTTAAGTAAAGCAGAGCGTAAAATATACATAAAGAACTATGCAGGATACAGCCACCCCGACTGTATGGTATGCTTTACAGAAGATCAATTGGCTATTATAAGAAAGAATGGTGAGGTTAACTGGCCATTGAAGCTGACAAGATATAATCCAAACTATCAGTATTAAAGAGTATCCCACCCCTTAAGTCCCCGGCTTTTCTACGAGATTGGTTTGGTCGGGGCATTTTTTATACATATTCTGATTCTTCCATATGGAAAAGGTTGTAGATGTAATCTTTGATCTTGGTTAGCCAAGATTTAGATATAGGTTTACGGTACTCTTCCATAGAGGAGGCTACATATGTGAAAGTCTTAGCTCTGTCATTATGGAACGAGATAGAACTGAGGCAATGCATTACGACAAATTTAAGTATATCTTTAGAGGCAATACCTTTGTAGACCATAAGTTTGTCAGCACCTCTATCATACCAAACTTCTCCTACCTCAAACATTATAGATAGTTTATTGATAGGCTCAGGAACGACCTCCGCCCATCTCCTACTATCGAACTCAAAAGCAGGTTCTGCATGTTTAGCCTTCATACATTGCCCATATTTTACCTCTTCCCAATCCTTCAAACTACTTTCAGATATAATAATGGCATGCCCAATACGCCGACCATAGTAATCACTGCTATCCTGGGTAATAACCATGGTAAACTTACCCTCTTCGTGATTGCTTACTTGAACAGTCAGGTGCCCTTTCTTGTATCTCCTTCCTATGTAATTCGGGGTCTCCTTAGCTTTCTCTACGCATTGACCGTTAGCACACACTAAATTATCGGGACAATCTGTGTCATCTACCTTGTGTTCTACTCCATTTACATCTAAAATCTTCATATCTATCACTTCTCCATTAGATATAGTAGCGACTTGAAACCCCTGAGAATCAATACGAGCTATACGTTCCATGTTTTTAAGCATAAGCTGCTCTGTCTTGTCGGCGATAAGATTATCCTGAATATCTGCCCAGTGTTTTTTCTCCAATTTACATATAGTTTTGTGAATGCTTTGTGTGAATCTACTGGCCATTATATTACATACCCTTTAGCGTCAAGCAATATATAAACAGCATTATCTGTGGGCCTTTTGCCCAGGATACCCGCTATAAACTTAGCCATATCCTTATCAGATAAATGCTGATAACCAAGGCCGCAAGTGCAAGGGGTGTCCCAACACTCGATACAATCTGATAATCCCATAATATTATACTGTTACTAATTCTAAATGAGGCTGAGCATTAACTACTTCTTCGTAGTTAGGTATCATAGTAGATAGATGATCTATTATTTCATCTGTTATATCTAATGTAACTACTGTTTCTGGTAGTTCTAATCTCTTCTCGGGAGTACCTCTTAAGGCATCGAATTGGTTTATAAAATCCCTACCATCATGTTGTGAGGATACTCTAGGGGATAGTCTGAAGTAACGACGAGCTACTCTTACTTTTGGAAATATTTCCCTAATAGCCAATGCTACAGCACAATTAGATGATACACCTTCATACCAATCATGTCCGCACATCATTGATTCTTTTAGAATCTCTTTAGTTACTTTTACTTTAAGTTTAATCATTGTTATTTATCTTTTATAGGAATATTAAGCCATCCCATCAACATCTCTAAATTAGGTAAAGTCTTTGGGGATCCCTCGAATATCACAGTATTATTTGTATCTCCCGCGAATCCTCCAGATTCATATTCCTCTATCCTTATCCCAAAAGGAAGCATCTCTAAATAGTAATCATACTCATATCCATCCATCATATTACGAGGTATAGGTTTGTGTATTATGAATACGGAACTGTTTGGTACTTGTTCCCATCCTAGCTCTTTAATAGATTGTTTATTTATATCCATAATATTTGCTTTCATTATTAAGCACCCAAATATCCCCCATAAGTAGATCGATGCTATTATTGTTAATAAGATTATGTTTGTCCAATATCTATTTGTCATTGTATTTTCACTTAAGTATTTTAACAGCCTTGTTAATCTCTCTCAACCTATCTCTAACAAGTGAGTAATAGATAAATTTACCTTGTCGTTCTGTTGACACCACGCCAGCTCTTTTTAGTAGGCCTAAGTGGAATGAAGCAACAGACTGGTCTAATCTTAACTTAATGTAGATATCAGTGACGGTCATGTGCTCATACTCTTGTAACATATCAATCACACGTTGTCTTAGTTTGTGGTTTACAGCATGTAAGACTGAGGCAGCTTTCCTAAGCTTAACATAATCAATTATAGGCTCTTTGGTTGTTATAGTATTTTCCATATTATGTGGATTTAATAAGTTTATAATTTCCCTCTTTATCTATCTTCCAAATCTGAGTACTCTGCACATTAGGATGATAGGGATCACAGCCTATCATATACTTACGCTCTGCCTCGTATGATATGCTATCTCCTCCTGGTAATAGCTCCATAGGTAATGCAGGGTGTTCGTGCCTAAGCATACGCCCTTTGTCCTGTATATATGGAAGACTCTCATCTTCCTTGATTTTGTTTATACCGAGTAAAGCAGCTAATGACGCGACGAAGGGTATGGTTATGAATTTTCTTCTTTTCATATGCAATTTATTTTCTAATTATTTCATCTCCTGTATAATCTTCTATAAGAGCTAATGTGTACGTCATGCAATGCCCATCAGGGACTTTTTTCGTCAAATCTAAGAGTATATGCAAAGATATGGCTGTCCGGAAAGTTAACTCATCTCCGCTTTGGTAATCAGGATCATCTACGTAATACACAGGCGCCATGCCTGTAGCCAGTAGTAAAAATTGAATAACATCATGGGTTGACTCGTACCTAAGTTTGTATGTATTCATGTGTATAATTTATTGATTTCTTAATTTATTAATGAGTTCTAATAGTTCTTGTTGAGATGCTGTTGAGGATGTCTTATTGATCGCGGCGATCTCCATCATATTTAGGAATTCTGCCTTACCTAAGCTCCTGTAAACATCATCTATTCTAATACGTTTGTTCGTAGCAAATAGATCCAGAAGCGCCGTGAAGCCGTCTTCTATGTTATGAGTATTGATCCTTCTAAGTAATCCCCCGATGAAGTGCTGATCTGTTATCCCATACTGAATACTATATACAGCTAAATCTGTATAAAGCATATCGTTGGCGGGATCCCCCTCTATAGCTTGGGTTAATTGATCTACAGATAGGTTCTGCTGGTTAAACAGCATGAATGCTACGTCTGTATCTGTCTGAGAATACCCTATGTTCAGGGTAAATAATAATAGTATTATTGTTTTCATAGTTATTAACGGTTATATTTTAAATAATCAGGGTGACTTTGGTCGTCATTAATTTGACTTTCTACATCTTCAAAAAATACACTATTGAAAGTTATATTTGGTATCTCTTTTAGTTTTACATTTGTGTGCCATCCAGATACACTTGTGCTATCTATTGTATACTCTTTGCCAACTTCAAGATGCTTTTCTGCCAGCTTTTGATCCGGGTCATATCCACCTTTCAGTGTGGTGACTTTAACTTTAAATCCCTCTTGTGCGTATATATTCATGTGCGTAGTTATGTGTGTAATGGTTTTATGTTAGAATAAAAAAAGCAGCTGATATTTTTACGGACCAGCTGCAATATGAAAAAATATAACAAATTGAATCTATGCCTAAGGTCGTTGTATTTGGCTAAAGAACTCTTCATTGAATACATCGATGAAGTCTGGTACTGTATCAGATAGCCATGAGTTTATTACTCTGGAGATCACTTCCTGCTTTTTCTTTAGATTTACTTTACATTTATCTAATTCAACTCTTAGCTGAGCTATTATATTATCTTTCTCATTGTCAGGAGGAGTAACTATTATGGGCGGCGTGGCCTTGGGAGGATAGTATTTATTGAAATACTTATCATGACTGGGCAAGAATATCAATTGCCCAAATGCGGATACACCGTCTGTTCGCCAGCTGGGAGGATAGTCATATCCCATGAAATCGTTCTCATAGTATCCTTCTATTTCGAATAGATCAGGATTGGCTGGGAATATTATCTGAGAGTTGATTTGCGCCTGGCTCCACCCCCGAGCGGCCATATATGCGTATATGAATGACTTATTCCATGGTATACATCCACACTGATGAGAGTGGCCTAAGTTAAACATATGGCCTATTTCGTGCCACAATACCTTCTTCCCTGTAAATCCTATATTGCCAGTAGGTCGGGTCTTGTCGTTCAGGACCTCTACTACTGAGCCCATTATCATCCAAGCAGATCCTGGTACGAATGACCACCTGTGCTGCTCCTGCACTCCCACAGGCGGGTCTAGTACTATTTTGATCCTGTGGTTAGCTTTGGCTTCATACAGGTCGCATACCTCTCGTATCTCCTGCTTCCTGCCCGGAGGCGGGTTGTTGAGTCTTATATAGATTGTTTTGTCTACAGGCCATCTCCACTGCCGCTGCGCAAGGTATAAAGCGCCGCGATCCTCTTGATCTACATAACCTTTATCTATAAGATACTCAGGGGTGATCATAACATCGTACTCAGTATCAAGAGACATGCCATAGGCAGTAACTACTTCTTGCTGAGACGTAGGCGCGGGAGGCTTAAGAACTTTGCATTGAGAAAATAGGAACACAAGTCCTATTAGATATAAGTATTTAATTCGATTCATAATATAATTTTTTGTAGAAGTTAATGCGTGCATATAGGGGAATTATTATAATTAACATAGTTAGAAGAGAATGTTGTCCAGTAATTGTAGTTCATAGGCCCGTAATCTGAGTTAAATGTAAACATTTCTGCGAAAATACGGGTATCTATATGGAAGAATCCTTGAGAATAAACGCCGAATCCCTTTATTCCCATATACAATAGGCTTTCAAATACCTCCCCCTCTTTGTTAGTTATTTGTTTTCTAAAGTCAGCTGCAGCCTTTTTGTTAGCAATCCTGAAGTCAACTGCTCTCCAGTATATGTGTTGTGATTTGCTGGATCCAGGGTTATTTGAGGCCGATCTCCCAGCAGATGTTATGTAGATATCAGAATCATAATACGATGATAGAAAAGATATGACAGCTATGAGCTGTATATCTATGTAACTTACCTCCACGTCCGGCGACTTGGAAACAAACTGATCAGTAGTAACCCTCGGAGATATGATTAAATGGTACTCATCCCACATATCTATAGGCTGGTCATCTACCTCTATTATCTGAGATGAAAGTAAAATAGGAAATAGTAATATAAATAATGTTTTCATGCAGACAAAGATAGCGAAGAAAGGATGTTATGCACAATATTATTTTTTGACACCGCCACTTTCAGCTCTATGAGCTAATTAAGATATTAGATTGTGGGATATTTCTTTTATTCTTTCTTTGTTGCATATCCCAGTCGTAATCTAATAGATAGTTCTTACTGTTTCCCAATAGGTCATATTTGTCTAAAGAGAAGGATACTTTCACGAACAATCTTAATCCTACTTCTTTGCATTCACCGACTTTATGGATGTTGTATTGGTTTAGCCTCAGTAGAGTTCCGTTAGGGTAAGTTACTTCGTTTTCCTTTTCAGCTTGCTCCTGCATCTCACTTAGAGATATAGAGTCGTCTAATGTTAATTCGAATTTTCCGCTATTGAATACAGTCGGTTGCTTATTACTCCATACGTAGTTTATATCGTCTGTTAGGAATCCATCAGAGTGATAGCCTTTTCTGTTAAAGCTACATCCTGGAGTTTGGAATTGATGTTTTGCTGTCACATAGGTATTATGCTTAACAAAGTTTTCTAACCCATACTCAGCTACGAATTGGCAGTTTATATTCCCTATCAGTTCAGACAAGCACATAAGTCGCTTTTCTATCACAGGCTCAGTTTGTCCACTTAGCTTTATTGGTAAGTACTGATAGAAAAACATCTCAGTAGGATTGACTTTTTCTAATCCTAAGTCTTTTGGTAATTCTCCGTATCTCATTTAGATATATTTTCAAAGACATATAATCCGAGTTCTTGCATAATGAATAGTTTGCAGAATCCGATATACTTTAGATCTTCGGTGTTAGTTAATATTTCTTGTCCAGTTTTATAGAACTCTAAGTATCTCGTTTCAGTCTCAGGCTCTTCTTGTGGAGCCACTATAGCCCATAGAAAGAATCTACCGTCTACATCATCAACTCTGATTATATCAGCACCGATAGGTAATTGTATTGATTGCTTCTCCTTGATTGACATTTCATATTTGAATATCTTTTTCATATTTAAGATTTAATTTTTTTCTATTTAAACGTGTTCAGCTCCGCAACTCAAAAAAATATACTCTCGATATGTACTGTACATTATAGACTATTAGAGGCTAAGAATTTTTCAATGTCATCATCCCCTATGTGTAAAACATTATCAGCTTCGTTACTATACTTTTTGAAAGCCTCTAACAGTTCCCTTCGGTCTATAATACGTGATGATGACTCCATATTTTTTAGAGCCTTTTCGTATTTATCAAGAGTTAGCATAAACTCATTATATTCCATTCTTGATTGCCATCCATCAGACTCTAATTCTGCATCTGACCATAAATCTTCCTTTATTTCTTGCTTAGTTTTCATGAATTTATTTTCGTTTTAAAATATCTAAAAAATACAGAGCATATCACTATACATTATAGTGAATGCAGCAAGCCCACAAATGCCAACCCGAAGCACTCACTATAATGGCGTATAAAACTTAATATCACCCTTGCCTAACTCTAATAAACCGAAGATGCTATGAAGCAAGGCTTATGCAATGATTTATCGCTCATGGCTTCTTCAAATGTTTGGATATAAAGAGGCTCATTATTTTCATCTGTTTCATCTGAGTCGTATATTTTCATGTGTGGCCACTTAGATTTATGAACATTTGTTACACTAGCGTCCATGTCTAATAAGTCTTCGCCAGTTTCTTCTTTGTAGAAGATGAATAGCTTCACCAGGCTTTCAGCGGCAACGTATTCTATTTCGCCAGAATCTATTTTGTATAATTCCATCATTTATAATTTTAAAAGTTATTTAATCGCCCACCCGCATAAGGGTGAGACTAAGTTTATACGCAATCCATTATAAGTAACCTAAAGGGTCGCTTCGCTTACTGATAATAGCGTATAAAAATGAATGCTTAGATTCTACCTTCGTATTTAGCTATTCGTAAGCCCTCTTTTTTTGCTATCTCTATATCGCTTTTAAGTATATGCTTGTTAGCCTTACCTATCGTGCTGTCACTTAGGTCTAATCCTTTGAATTTATCTGTCTTGGATTTTTCTTCAGTGATAACCTCTGCTCTTTCCACGTCTCTTTTCTTCTGTGATTCCTCAAAGCATTCTCCGCAAGATAAAGCACCTCTGTACTCATACATATTTCCGTATTCTTCCTCCCTCCCACAAAGAGGGCAATTGACTATTTCTTCCATAATTATATTTTAGTGTTTAATGTCGCACTCATTTTATACGCAGTCCATTATACGGAATCATCCTATCACACGAAGCCACGCTAATGACTCCGTATAATATGTGATAAGATGATAATTTTCTATCAAGCCTCCCTCTTTAGCACTCCGTGCAGATACAGGTCTTCCTTATCCCATCGCTCGATAGTGTCATCAGTTTCGGGCATTCCTTTGATTAGTCGTATAAGAGCATCTTCAAAGTTGTTACTACCTTCACCGTAGCTATAGATAACACTACCATCATCATCCCTTATTGTTACTACATCGCAAGAATTATTGATGTCCATATATAGTGTCTTTTGTTCGACTATACCCATACCTGTATCATTTTCGTATTTAGTCTTAATCCTGTGGTGACTCATAATATTTATTTAGATTTAAAAATTGCTTTACTCAAATTGATAGAAAACTACACTTATCACCATTCATTATCATCCAGTTCGTACCTCACCGTCATTCACTACGTTCATTATGATAATATGTGATAGTAGAGAATCTATTTTTTGCCAACCCTCTTAAATTGTTCTACCGCATGATCTAAGCAGTTCCAGCCTCCCTCTTCCCAATGGACTATCATAGTTCCTAAGTGGTAATTCAATCCTTTGATTTTGACTTTGTGTTTAGGATTGCTTCTGTCTTCAAGGATTAGTCCAATCAACGCTTCTTCATTTAGTTCCGCATCCCATCCGTCGTTTACAGCTTGTTTGTTACTGAATGTTTTTACATTATCCTTGATGAAGTATTTTACTATTGACATTTGTGTTTTTTTTGCTCTCGCTAAATTAAAAAATAGACTCTCACTATCACTCCACATTATGTACAATATTATTTTTCGCTACCGCCACCATAAGCGACTTGTACCCTTTACTCTTCTTCATCTTGGTTTATCTGTAAAACTTCAAATAATCTGTCTTGCCACTCCATTAATGTACCTATGGTTTTTTTGGCTTCACTCTCTTTGATTATATGGGTTAGATTGGCTGGTACTAAGTCTCTTAGCGTATTTATTGCAGCGGTTATAGTTCCGAGTGCTTTTACTTCTATGTATTGTTTTTCTGTCATAATTTATTTTGGTTATGCTCATCCTCAAATATAGGATAGACGATTTTTATACTCAATCCATTATAGTTAACCTACGGTCGCTATCGCTTAACTATAATAGGCGATATGATTCCATCTGATCTTTGCTCTACTTCTTCACTTGGTGCTTCGGGAATCGGCTGCCAGTGGGTAACTTTATTATCCACTTCTGTATCATTGTCGTAGTGTCCCCAATCACCTGATACAAAAGTCCACGTCTGTGCTTCATACCATTTTAATCCTTTATTTAAAAATGCAATCCCGACACTGCTATCGTTGTCTATAATTAAAACCTCATCACCTATGGTAGGCAGCCTATCATTTACGTTAATCCAGTTATTCATTTTTCAAGTTTAAATTTTGTGGAATATCTCACGCTAATAAAAATTAGACAGAACATGATCGCCATGCCATTATAATGCACCCGTTGGGTCGCTAGGCTGCATTATAATACCGTACATCATCCCATATTACTATCAGCCTCCCTCATTAGACTTTCGATTAATTTATTTGGCATGACTTCTATTGGTTTCCACTCTCGGTTAAAGGTGTGTAACTCATCTCTGTAGCTATTTTCTTGGTCTACATCTTGGACATAGATAGAAGTCTTCGTAAGCTCCCTGATTTTCAGTTTCTTTACTGGATTCGGGTATGTTCTTTTTTGGAAGATATAAGTTTCTCCTTGTATTAATTTTATAGGTTTATCCATTTTAAAATTGTTTAGTTTATTTAATGCCTCCCTCAAATGATAGTAAGACGGGAGATGTACTCATACATTATATCATCCATCCTTACCACGCTTATACATCACCGTTCTTCCAAGCATCGGTCTTCCTAATCTCAAGTATTTTATCAAATGATAGGTCGTTCATATCCCATCCTTTTTGCTCACAGTATTTTACTACTACTACATGACGACCTTTCATTACATTAGCAGCAGATTCTTTGCCCTGTGCTTTTAGTTGACCTACTATTTGGTTCTTAAAATCTTCCATATTTCTAATTTTATTGTTTACTAATTTGCCTACCCTCAAAGTAGGATTTAACTCATCTTATCACAACTACATTATCTCTCATATGCTCTTCCCAGTTCCGTTACAAGTTTCGCACGGATAAGTAGAGCCATATTCTTCATATATTCTGTCGCCATCGCAGTCAGAGCATACGCCGTTCGCTTCGCTCTCTGAGATAATAGATGGTAGTACAGAAGATTTTTGACTGGCATTTAGGTTTACCCACCTTGCGAAGTCACATAAATCATCATATCCACATAAATCTGTATCATCTATAACAGACCAGCTTTTTCTTTCCTCGTTCCACCATCTTAATAATAATTCGTTCATATTTAATTTAGTTTTTCATTTACTGTCAAAAAATCCTCAGACTACCATCAGTATATTATCGGTAGTACGCAAGTCGTCTATCCCCTCCCTCAAATAAACAATTGTTCTTCAAAGGTCGAGATAGGTTTTCTTGATTCTAAGAGTTGTTTATAAACCGCACAATAAGCGTTATTTGCTTTGTCCCATTCATCATCATGGGCAATACCATTATCTATATCTTCTTTAGCCTCTACTAAGTCACGCTTATTTTTTGCTACAGCAAGTTTATTAAATTCCTCCTCGGTCATCTCGACCACGATTTTTCCTAAAGCAACTACCATTTTTATGATTTAATTTTTAGTAAAGCCTCCCTCAAAAGATGAAGAAAGCAGTGATTATCACTATCCATTATAATAATATGTATCATGCCATATCATTTTCTTTTCCTATTGCCTCCCCACACCAATCGCATTTATCAGTCTCTTTTTTACTTAATCCTTCGCATTTTGGACATTGCCTATATGTATTTTTATAATACCATTCGGAATTTATGGCAGACTGATAAGCCTTTAATGCCTTCCCTTTCTTTCGGTGGTTAGGTAGTTGTATTGTCCACATATTTATGCAACTCTGTACATCAGCGCCATCCCCTGGCATATATTGATCTTTTAATTCAGCTACGCCATATGCGATTGACACAATAGAGTTGCTGCTACTGCCTACATATCTTCTATCTCCGTGACCACCGAAAGAGCCTGCCCTACTTTGCCTTTGTGCTAAGAATTTTACATCTTCTAATAATTCAGATTTAGTCATTTGTTTTATATTTTAAGTTTTCAATCCTCCCACAAAAAGAAAATGAGACGGGAGATACAATTTTTCATTATATGTCATGCAGATTGTATTTCCACCTCAGACACGGAGTAATTGAGTGGACACCATCCAGACTTTCTTTCTTCGTCAGTAGTATTTTCTAACCATAGTTCATTTGCTTTATTTTGGGCAGCTTCTTTAGTGTCATATATCATACCAGTTGGATGTGTTTTACTTGGACATTCCATTACTCCTAATCCTGTAATCTTAATTATTTCGTATACTTTCATTATTTACGTTTTGTGTTGTCACGACATATAATAATACATATCAGAGAAGATTCGTGCCTCATCCTCTCGATATAATTCTCCATTATACTCCATAAGGGATTATCCTTAGCATCATCATCAGTTTGTTTAAGTCCTCAGCCCCACTAAGAGTCCCTTTAAATATTATATCTCTTTTAATTTGTATCTTTAAAGTTTTATTACACATCAAGGCTCCTCCTATGGTCATTTTATATATAGTTATTCTTTTACCTTTTTGTTTTACATAGACATAGTACTTGGGTATACCCCCTGTTGTGACCATAAGGAACTCGGGTAGGGACTCCACCCACCCTTTTTTTAGTATTTCACTCTTAGTTATCACATTTATAATTTACGGAGTATAATAATAGATAACACATAACTCCACCCCGTTACGCTATGGTTATCATTGACATTAACTGCAATTTTTAAAAGTATCACAAGATTCGGGTATAACAAAAGCCTTGAAATCTTCTCCCCATCCCTCTTTCGGCTGATTAACTACAGCATTGACTAATGAGTGGTTGGCAAACCCTAATGGGACAGCTTGTTCACCTTTGTACCATGCGTTTAAGTCGTCAGTATATTGACCACTGCATTCTCCACACTTACAGGTTCTTACTTCATCTTGCATCAGCCGAACCACGTCTTGACACTTTCTACATAATATTAATTTCATCGTAAAATACTTTAAAAACAGCAGTTAATAATATGTAATACACCATGCTATCGCACAGTGATTACAATTCTACATTATATGCAAGCTAAGTTCGGTTCTTCGATTTAAAGATTGTAGTTGAACTTGGCATAAAAAATAAAAGCCTATATCTCTACCTTCCTTGGGTCTCTTAGGTAGTCCATTATCTCTATTTCTTCCTTAGACCTTTTACCGCTGCCTTTCTGTTGACGTATTAGGTGATTAATATCGTTGTATATCATTGCCCTTTGAGATTGTAACATATATTCTATCTCTGATACCGTGTATTCATCTTGTCCTGAGCTCCATCTAATTTCTGTGTGATTTGCCATCGCTTTTTTATTTTTTAAGTGTTTAAAATTTAGTTTTGTATTGGTGGGAGTCAGCATATAATAACCGACGATCACATCATATGCTTCGCAGACGATGGATGTCTTTGTACATTATAGAGAATGATTCGCCAACGCTTTTTTGCAAGTATCGTACATTACTTGATCTCTATTGTCCATATTTTCCATTCCGTCACCTTCATAAGATTCTACTACAGTCTTGCAAGCCTCCACGCAATCCCTCTCTATAATAGGCGATATGACATTAGACTTATTAATTAAGGTTTCTAGACTATCAACGGCATCTTTTATTGCTTTTGACAATCCATTTCTTTCTAACTGATATTTTTCATCTCTCAGCTCTATTGCACCTTGTCTGATTACTCCTATAAGTACTTGCTCTGTCATAAATATTTATTGTTAATATTAATTAATAAGTCCACCGCATGTCTGCAATCCATTATCAGCAACTCCGCTTCGCTACGGAGCTGATAATATGATACATGATGACCATATTAACCATCCAGCCCGCTAAGGTCGAGTTCATAACCCCACTTCGCCCCTAAGTCTATGCCTATCTTGCCGAGACCTTCAAGCATTTCTTTTTCAGCAAAATCTATATCTTCAAGACTATCTGGCTTACTTCGTTTTAATGGTATTCCTGCAAGGTCTCTATACCTTTTCATTGCCCATAGTATCGAATCCGCAGCCTCTCCCAAGTCTTTTGGAGTTACAATTAATTGTTTGTGTACAGCACTATATTTCATGTTTTGATTTTTAGTTTTATAAATCCCATCGCTCAAAATGGGTAAGACGGCACATACGCCAATCTCATTATAGTTAACCTACGGTCGCTATCGCTTAACTATAATAGGCGATAACAGATTATAACCTATCAAGCCAGCGCTAAAAGGGGTCGAGCCTTGACATTAACCGCTTACACTTATCTCTTATAGACTTGTATTGTTTCTTTTCTATATCACCGGACTCTTTATTAGTAGCTTTGTTATTTGAGTAGTGATAGTAGTTATTTAAAGCGTCTATAATAAGCTCTCTTTGGTCTTCTGTTACTGCTATTTTTATCATTTTATTTTAATTTAATCGTTATAAAATCCACCCTCAAAATTGATAGGTGACAATCGTTATCGCCAATCCATTATAAGTAAGTGCAGATTGATTTTCAGATATTAGCATCCGAATTGTTCAATCATTCTACTGTACACTTGGTTATCAGTTTGAATTGCACCTACTTATAATATACGCTATCATCCCATAATCTATCAAGCCTATCCCGCTTTATCATCTGTGGAATATAGCCACATACCTACCGCTAATATTATTATTGAGGATATTACATATTCAGTTCCCCATGTGTGCCTTATAAGGACTCCTGCTGATGTGGCTATTAGCATCCATGCGGTAGTTCTCCATTTTTGTTTATTCTCTTTTTTCATTTTTATTATTTTGCTCTCCCGCAATTTGATAGATGACGGGAGATGTACGCAGTCCATTAGTCGTAATATAGAGTCCTTAATCTGGCTTCATATTTAGTGACTAATTTTAAGTTGTTCATAGCTTCCATTTCACTTGTGTATATGCGATTAGTATACATCAGCCAGCTATATTCTGTCTTGGTTTCTAATTTGTACTCAATAACATAGCCGTAAATACTGCGACTAATATCAGATATGATGCCATCACGAGCATCAGATGTCTGTTCTTTTATTAGGTGGTATTCTTTATTCATTTGTTTTCAATTAATAGTTTCGTTATGACGGCACATATCAACAGCATTATCATCCATCCTTACCGTATGTACCTATCCATTAAGTCTCATGAAGATTGTCTATATATTTACGAGAGTACTTTTTATTATTCATATAGTCAAAATAACATACCCTTACTTTAGTACCTATCAGTTCAAGATGATCTCCATTGTATATAACGTGAGTTCTATTAACTCTATAGAATGTATAATCACGAGACTTAATATTAGATAAGATACCATTACTTTTTGGTTTCTTGACCTTTAGTTTTTCAAGTATTGTTTTTATCATATTCTTAATCATTGTGTTTCAATTTTAGAAGCAACGGTACTTATCATTTCCCATACACTGCTTAATAATGTGTATTATACTTCCGGTGGTATAATGTATGATCCTACCTTGACTTTCACAGTTACGTACTCCGATTCATCTATTTCGGGAGTAGGATCTATAATAGGCCGCGATGATGTATCCTTGTTAATAGCGTCAATTATCTCCCCAGCCACATACCCAAAATCATGTACAGATATTACTGTCTGCTTACTTCGATAATCTTTCGTTTGCCATTTAGTGAGTATGTCTTCTATTTTCTTTTTTTTAATCATAATTTAAGTTTGTATAACATATCCGATAAGCAGTCTTGTCCATAGGCTTTAACTATATCGGCTACATCTTTCGTTCCTGTAGGATAATTAAGTTTAATTACTTTCCACTGGGTATGTCTGTGTATTTTTTTTATCTCTGCTAATAGGGTTTTGGCATAGATAAGTCCATCCTTGTCGCCGTCGAATAGGATGTATTTGTTTTTGAATCTTCTATCATAGTCTTTGTACTTAGATAGGAACCTAAATCTATTTGATTCAGATAGGGGGGCGTCTGAGAAGTATCCCGAATTTTTGATACATAACATATCCTTCTTACTAGATGCTAATAGGAACGTCTCTCCCTGCTCGGGCAGAGTAGTGTAGTATGATTGAGATATAGATTCATCGTCGGCCCATAACCTCCACTTCATCTTTAACTCCTTAGGGCATTCAGGGTTATATATCTGATATGTTTTTAAAGGATCAAAATAGTTGAGATCATATATGAAGGTGGGTAATTCTGGAGATGATTCAAAGATTACGCCAGATTTCACTTTGATTCCGTCGGATCCGTATATATATTCGTCAATTAGCTGCTTCCTGCAGATGTTATACTGATCCCACCATTCTAATTCAAAGTCTTTGAACTTTGTTTCTCTGTACATTATAGGAGGAGCTTGCTTATTACGCCGTCTCGCGCCTTTCTTTATCTCTGCACTATATTCTATGTTGGCATCCTTTATTTTTGTATGGTACTTAAATAACGCCTGTTTATGTGACTTAACCTTAGAGTCCATAAGTACCATGAATACTAAACAATCTCCTATGAGCTTCTTCTTATTGTAGGATCTTTCATTCTCATTATTGCCGCCGTGATCCTTGAATAGTAAAGTATCCCCTTCCTTATTGTAGAATATAGAAAAGGAAGGGGAATGGTCTTCTTTACCTCTGATAGATGCAGGTATAGGGCTTATATACGCCTCGCCGGGGCATATGGGGTGCTTCATATAGAAGCTAAACACTTTAGACTGCTCTGCCAGGGTTAGATCCATGTTATGCTTGTGCTATCTTATAATGCTTTACATAATCATTCTTAACCGCGGGTTGAATGATAGTGAACTTAGTATTAGGGTCCGTCCGCATTTCTTGCCGTAACTCTTTGTTTTCTTCTTTAAGAACATCGATCTGCTTCTTCCAATCTGCAATATTCTTTTCATATTGCTTAATGCTGTCAAGATTATCATCGAGAGCAGCCTCCATGCTTTGGTACTCGGCAGACTTCTTACCTACCTTGACTTCCTCGGGAGTATCGCCCATCACCGCAGTGATAGTCCTATTGCCTATGACGAACTTCTTACCCTTGCCCATATCCTCTATGGCTTTGTAGGCTTTCTTTTTTAAGCCAGATAGAACCTCAGAGTGGGCGGCCACCGTTACGAATGATAAGAAATCAACAGCATCCTCGCCGCTCTCGAACTCTTGTGCTAATAGATCTTCTCTACCTTTAGGTATAGATTTGAAATTGAGTTTTAATAAAGATTTGAATTGTCGCATTGTATTAGTGATTTTAGATTTTAAGTTAATATAATTTTTGATTATTCTTATGGCTGTGATATATCCACAGACATACAAACAGTACTACGTACGTCATATAGCGTCTTGAATTATTGATTCCTTTTGTAGGTCATAAGTTTTTTTGAAATAAGAGATGAGGGAGTTAAATAAAGGTTCGGTGAGGTAGACCGCCGAATCGTCTTGTATGCTATCTAAAACTACTCTCTTTACTGTACCATGCTCCATAGATACTATCCCCTCTCCCGTCACGCAAAAGGCATTAGTATGATCTAATACCACAACCTCCTCATAAGGTGTCTCCGCCGTAAGTACAGCGGACTCCTCTGTACCATGCACCGATGTCACTAAGGATTCTTCTGGTTCTATTACGGCATATTTAAAACCGTCATTAAATGTTTTTGTATTCATTTGTGTGTAACTTTTTAATTATATTAAAAGAATGGATTGTACTTAAATCTGCAGCGGTTTCATAGCTATTATTATAAACTTCACAGTAGTTGCCATTCGCAAATCCTGTAAAAAGGAAAGAGTAATGCTCTACATTATCTGGACTTATCTTAACTTCTATAAAATACAGAGAATGTTCATCCAATTTCGCATGATTAAAGAGTTCTTCCATAGTTTTATATTCACTTAAAGTATATTGCATACTCTCTTCAAGAGCGAAATAGCGTTTAGCACAGTCATCCATGTATTCAGCAAAGGTGCTATCATAGTAGGTATCTATTATTAGTTGTCTGTCTCCGCTCTGACCATCTATATATGACCTACTTCCGCCGTGATTGTATCGATTGAATTTCCAGTCATTGAGCATCCTTTTTGCAACTTCTTCCCGTGTAATTTTGTCTTTCATATTATAGGCATTAAGTTTTTAATAATATCTCTATATTTTGTAAATATAGGAGTATCTACTACTTCCCATTTAGTCCTTATTTTGGGATCTTTAATTAGTCTGTAATTCCATTTGTTTATACCAGATTCAGCTTCATAAAACTCTTGGTACCTTTCCATATAGCACGGCTCTTTGAAACTTCCATATCCATTTCTATAAAATTCTATATTATCCCCATCTACTATTCGATTATCTATATAAGTATTATTAAGTATAAGACTACCTCTCTTCTTACTGAAATGTAAATCGTTCCAGTTATGCCCCTTATCAAAGCACATGTCTTGGAGCATAGATGTATTCTTTTTATGCAATTCGTTATGAGAGTATAAACTTTGAGCCAACATCTGTATAGAATTTCTCTCAGCGTCTTGTTGCCGCCAGATGAAGTTATTTACTACTTCTTCTTTATCTGCTATAGTAAACACTCTTGAGTCGAATGTAGGTAAACTATCTTTAAATATAACCTCATCCATAGGTAGGTTACCCTCAACAGCCCTTAGTAATCTTTGCTGATAAAATTTAACTGAGGCATAGCCTGCTGAAGTAGAAGTTATCTTCTGCACATTACCATCAAACCAAGCATGAGTAGTTATAGTATCATAGTCAGTAAGCAACAGGGTTATCTCATCACTTTGAGTGAATGCGCATTTAGCTCCCTGTATATTCTCACATAGATATATGGCTGTCTGTTGTATATCTTCTATTAGTCCTTCATCGAAGGGTTTATCTAATCCTTCAGTGTAGGTATGGAACGATTTCCCGTCTAATCTAATAATAGTATTAGTTCTTCTCGGGAGGGACTGCCGAGTCCTATGTTCGTATTGAGATTTCATTCGATCTCCAATTCCTGTCTTATCCATATTCAGCTTATTGTGACATGCTTTCTGAGTATTGAAAGAATACTAACGCCGCTTCTTCCGGGTTTAGATCTATCTCAGGAGACATTACTTCCGCAGAATATTCTTTTTCTCTTAAGGTATACTCAAGAGGATTATCCTGATCGTCGGGATCATGGTCGAGTACTAAGACATTAATATCTTCTGAGGTAACGACGCTCTGTACGACGCCATCTTTCACGTTGATAACTATTTGATTCATATATGTTTTTGATTTTGTTAATTCTAAAAAGTGGCACTCTGGCAGCTCCCGCCCGTGTTTGAATAGTTTTTGATCTCACACTTCGGCTCTGCTCAAACCGGGCGACCGAGACTTTTTTAAATATCAAGAGGTGGAAAAATGAAAACCCTCTTGTACTTCAAACTATTTTACCCACCGAGGATTCCGATTCCCCGCTTCTTTAATGGTCACCTCTATTTTCTTTTGCTAATATAAGGATTCTATTTAACTTGATCTGGCCCGTCGATCAATATTTTAACATGGCCAGACTGGGTATTGCATTCTTTGCCTTGTAAGAAGATAGGTTCATGCCCGGCCTTTTCTATATATCCGACCTGATTTTGCATCTGCCAACTCCTACAATGGACCCCATCCACGCCGTTAATAGTGAATCCTATCCTTCTCTCTACGACAGGATGTCCGTCGTGCTCATCTTCCCAGCTTACATTGAACATATATACTTTCATAATTAGTGTTTTAATATTGAGATATTCTTTTTACTATTACCGCTCGTACCACCACATAGTGAGCACTGAGTACAAGTCGATTTTCTCATTTGTTCTTTTGATGCCGGGCAGTTTACAGCCCCTTCTAACTCTCCCTCATTAAATACTCTCCATCCTAAATCATTAGCTACAGCAGCTTCGATAGCTGAGTGGGTAGATGCCATAAGATACTTAGAATGCTTATGGTTGATATCTTTGTTCCATTGATGCGTATACCCGGTACTATTGGCTAATGTGCTTAGCTTGGGTATAACTCCATCTGGTAGTAATACAGGTTCCCCATATACCCCGAAACGTACTAACTCTACACCGCTTAGCTTACTAAAGAACTCATCGAACTTATCTTGATCGAAAGCTTTGATGGTTACAAATCTATTATGCAAAGACTTAAGTTTAGCAAGTAGCCCTAACCTCATATAGGATTTATGTGTATAACATTGTGGCTTACCTTGGTTATATGAAAACGGGCAATCTAAACAATTAGATGAATCTAATTTAAAGTTATTGTTTAGTACCTGATCTAAGCTGTAATGATAAGTGCCTACTAATCGAGTTAGCATTCCTAACTTCTTGTTTGCCGAGCTTTTGTACTCAATAACATGTACGCAGTTGTTATGATGGAATTCATATTTCATGTAATAAAGATTTAAGTTTAATTAAAGTTTGTGTATCTATTCTTCTCCTTCGAAATTGAATACTTCATAGTCTTCCGCGCCGAAACTGTCAACTAATATAGCTTGTATATCATCTACCATATGTGCTAATCCCATAGCCTCCTCGCCACCAGAATTAAGTAAAAACTCTTTCTGTTGTTTAAGCAGCTCAGTATCTATACTTTTGAATAGGTTAACAGCTGCTACTATAGCTTTCTTATTGTACTCATAGTCGGGATGCTCATCTGATATAGATGCTATGTTATGCTCAGATGTAGTTCCGTCCGCATTGACTTGGGTATCTGAGTCTAATATATTATCAAATGACATTTCCCATTTACCTGGGGTTACTTTTAATTTGTTATTCATAAGTATTTAGTTATCAGTGTGATCAATTTTTTATAATGCAAAAGCTTCGACTCACAATATTCTATATCATTTTTTAGATATATTATGGAGTAATCTAAGGTATTGCCTATCTCCCTTATTTGCCCCTCATGGTAAACTCCGTTGTGTTTGAAATGATGGCTAAGCCGTGCCTCCCTTATGAATTCATAATGAAGCAGGTTCTCAGATAATTTTAACAGTTCATTAGTTGTGGCTACAAATTCAGCTATGTAAATTATAACCACTCTACGGAAGGTATCTAATACTTTAGGAGTTAACTTAGTTTTTTGTATGAGTTTTACTTGTGTATTATAAAATTCTTCGAAAATTTCCATATCAAGAAGTTACTATTGGTTATAAGTGGTTTTCTATATTATAGATAAATGTGGGCCTACTGAGTTCTTTACTATAAGGTAAGTCGTATATTTCGTATTCTTTATTCGATATTTGGATCGCCCAAGATACCCAATCTTTATCGTCACCTGTTGCGTCGGCGTCTGTCTTAAGTCTCTCTTCATAATCGATATCACATTCTTTTTGCGCCTCTTCTCTTGTGCGGAAGAATATAGGATGTCCGTCTTCTTCTCGCCAAGCTATATCCTCGTGATGTGCTATGCCTTGCACTGTTACATAGCCTTCTATTATATTCATATCTCTTCTATTATTTGTTTAAAAAATTTAATTACATGACATAGTGCTACGTCTTCTGTAGTATATTCATTCAAGAACTTATACTCTTCCGCATTAATAGCTACATAACCTCCTTCTTGTTGCGCCATCCACAGTAGATTTTCTACATTCCCATCATGGTTATGTTTATATATAACCATTGTGATTTCATTACCTTCAACAGCCTCTATAACTCCGATAAGCCCTTCCTCATTGAAATAGCGTTCCGCCGTTGATCCTAATAAGAAGTATTTGGGCTGTTGCTGTTCTAAGTAGCCTTGTATAGATTGCTCAAGTATATCGGCATTAATCTCATCATACTCTCGACCGACAGAAGCTTGGCTGCCACTATGCTCCGTCATAAATACCTCCCATGCTATACTGCCTTCTACATGCTCGTCATCTAATATAACAGATAGATCATTCCATCTAGCTATTCTGCAACAAGAAAAATACTTAGGATAGTACTTTTCTATAAACCATTGTATGTTTTCCATAATTATAAATTTAATAATATTAATTCCCAATCCTCTAATACTAAGGATGCATTATCCACTTCTTCTTTAGGGAAATGCTCATCTACATAGTCGTATACTTCGTTGTCGTCTAACATTCCTGACACCTCGATAGTCCTTGTTATAGTTTTGTAGTAAGTCTTGATGTATTGTGCTTCTATTAATCTTGGCATAATTATAATGTAAATATGTTAATAAATCCTACCATGAATAGGCATATTAGAAAGAGTGCTATGGCTCCCATTATCGCGAGCACCATGTCTTCGATGAATCTTTTCATATCAAATTTAGTGTGTTATATAGTTCTTGAAAAGATGTCTTGCAGTTGCGGAAATCGTTTAGTTTCTCTCGAAACTTCTGTACCAACACCGCTTCTTGTATAGTGTTTGTAGGTCCTTCGCAGGTTACATCTGCCAACTCCTCTTTAGTATCATCATGTTTAGCTTCCTCGTATTCTAATGCATCTTCGTACATAGTTATGAGTTTTGCACTTAGTATCTTTTTTAATTCTTTATCATCGAAGGATAAGTTAATTGTTATGTCTTCGGTTTCGTTGTATTCTAATGCATGTTTACGGCGCTCCACGATATAGTCCCAAGGCTGGGTCTGGTTAAGCTCTTCCGTATTATCTTTGAAGAGACGGATAACATCATCGATCGCTTCTTTCTTTTCTTTTGTCGTCATGTGTTTGAAGGTTTTTAAGTGAATTAATAATAGTGCGGGGATAGTCTGGGTACTGTTATTGGCATCTTATTTGTCGCAAATTGAAAATAAAATGTAAGAATTTGGAAACTGTTATGTTGTTGCTTCCTGCAGGCTGTTAGAAGAACGATTGCTTGGCGGCGTAGATATCGAGCTCTTGATCTGTCTTACTAAGTACCGCACGTTTTTCTAATGTGGCATCGTGCCCTACATTCCTAAAGGTACTCTTGTCTGTTACCTTGTCAATAATGTAGGTGCATTTGGTATGCATATCCTGAATGAATTGATATCTATGAGTTTCTTTAAGTGTGATAGTCATTATGTAAATATTTTAATGTGATCGTAATCTTACATACATCTAAACTTCTATTGTTTTTAAATCATTAACTATATCGTAATCTACTATATCAAGATACTCATTTAATCCGTCATGATTGTATTCTATACCAAGCGCCGCCGTTATCTTCTGAATTTTTTCATCATAAATATCGTCTTTACATAAGGATATATTTAAGTCAGGGTTTGGGGATTTAAACATCCGATTCGTTATACCATATTTGGTAGTGTGGGTTATTATGTATGTGGTCATGTTAATTGTGATTTAAATGTTTCTATTTCTGTAGTTTTTTTCGAAGTCATCAGGGGTTAATTGATAATGTTTGTCGGTAAATAAATGGTACTCTATTCTTGATCCAAGCCTTAACTTGCTCTATGTGATCTTTGTATGCTGTCTTTATTTCATGATCTATGACTGATTTAGCCTCTGTGATAGGTCCGTAATCGTCGTTGTCATAGTCGCCGAAGTATCCCCAGCATGATGCTATATCTTCTCCGTCTTTAGTGACATCATAGCCCCATACATTACCTGTTAGGTAATCGTCTTGTGTTTCTATCTCGCCGTCTAAGTATTTCAGTATCTGATTATGTCTTTCTTTAGTTATGTTCTTCCATCCATATTCTGTGCGTACCTTATCTTTACTGACTGCTATGATACCAGCTATGCCTGAATCAAATTGACACCCAAAAGGTGCGGAAGTTCTGATAGTTGCGCCGCCGTGACTGTGGCCATATACTACTCTATAGATATACTCATTAACATCTAACCAATTAAGAGTGGATTGTATATCCCCTTGATTTATATCACTGAAGTTAGCTTCCCCATATCTCGAATAAAATGTACCTAAATTATCCCACGAAGTTCGGGGGTTAGAAGGGTGAGTGTCTTGTAGTACCTCTATTTGATAACCTCTATATGTTTCTTTATGTTTATGCATAATTAATTATTTTTTGATTTATTAATAAGGTCTATTGAATCGACCGTTACAGGCATACGTAATATGTCTCCGTCCCTATTAGATATAGTGGAATCTACTTCTGAATAGAACCAGTTAGTTCCTTGTAGATGGTAAGTGTTTCCCAGTTTGTGTTTCTTGTACAGCTTAGCGCTGTGTTCTATGGGGTGCGATCCAACTGTTACTATGTAGGTACTTGTCGTAGTTCTGCAGCTCAGTAATATACTAAGTTGTAGCGGCGATGCGAGTATCTTCATAGGTAATATTGTAATAACCCTTTATTAAATAGTCTTTTCATAGTGAATAGAGGTTTAATAAGAGCAGCCCTTTGTTATAGGTCATCACTCGCGAAGTTCGTACATCTCTAATGCTGTGACGCTGGGCCTATAACGTGGACTGCTCTCTATGGTAAAATGAGATTGGTTATTGCAAATTAAGCGATCGCGGACATTACCAGGTTCATCGCCTTGGCCGTGGTATTGTCTACTAATAAGCCTTTCATCTTATTCTTAGGAGATGAATACTTCTTCTTGTGAGATAGGTATCCGGTTAGGCCATTATATACTCCCCAGCCTGTGCCCAGAATCTCCTCTTGCCCTATGCCTTGGTTGTAGAACTCCCAAGCCTCTCTTATTATGTTCTGTTTTCTAGTAGAGAATACTTCCCCGCCGGATTCTCCAGTCAACAATCTCTTAAACTCATCATCAGTAGCAAAGAACTTAGTGATCGTCTTACCCGCATCTTTATCAGATATCTTAGATGTATTCATCACCGCGAATATATCGGACAATTCTTCTTGTAGTTTATTAGATAGACCAAGTATCTTGTGAGCCTCCTTAAGTCTTTGCTCAGCTGAGGCACTATGTCTTATTGATACCTTACCTTTACTAACTCTAATCGCGGCATTCAAGGTGTTATTACATACAACTCTGACAGGTGTGATCAGCCCATAACATGCCGACGACCCGTCATGAGAGTTCCAGAATACCACATACATCTCTACCAGATCATCTTTACCTACCCTTATATGGGCGGGAAGTTTAGCAGTTAGAAATACAATCTCACCCTTGCCCAGCGCCCCGGCGGTTTCGTAGATAGCTTCGTCTCTACTTATAATAGGATCGAAGAACTTAAAAGCATCTCTATTCTGTATCACAGTATATTGCGATCCAACATTGCCCAATACCTGTTGGGTATCTGTTCGTATCGTAGAGAAGTGCCCCGTCTCTAAGGGAGGTATTACCTCAGCATCTTCTGTAATGAAACTCTCAGTCAATGTAGGGACCTTAGCTACATTATAATTAAGACTTGCATGTTCAAGAGCTTCTTGTGCCGTCATTCTTTCAGTTAGTATTTGCCCTAACCCGTGCCAAGCTTTCTTAGTGGATGCAAACGATGCTCTGTTATCAATGATGTTTAAATTGTGTGCCATAGTGTATATGATTTAATAAATATTATAAATAATTAATTTTCTATTCTTCTCTTTCTATTTTTCATCTCTACAAAGCTGGCGGCTACGGTAGCCTGCCTCATTAGATCTGGAGATAACTCAAAAGCATTGACGAATATGTCAATCTTATCGTACTCAGTGCCCCTTATCTCTATGTCGAGGCCGTCTACTCCGTCTTCCTCTCTTACTGAGAGTTTTATACATGGTTTGCTCATCTGTTTAATTTATAAGTGAATTAATGCGGTCATACACACATGCTGAGCCCCTATCCCTTGCGAAATTTGGACTTTAATGTATTTTTCGGTCTCTACTACTTGACCAAGCTCCCCCTTCGGCAGAGCCATTCTCTCGCAGTCTATATTATATTCGCTAAGATAATCTGTTCTATCTTTAATTCTCTGGATTTTAAGAGCTTGCCTTATACGGGCAAACTCTGGTCTTAATCGGCTGGTTTTAACATTCATTTATATTTATATTAAATATATTATTTAATCTACTGGTTGGTAAGGTCTTTGTATTCTGTCATAGGTTTAATCTTTCATGTAGTGATCCTTCAGCCCCGCCGCAACCTCTGGAGCAAACACATCATCTAAATTATCTATGATGACTTCTCTTATCTCTTTAAAGCTTAGCTTTTCTATATCGTTAAGTTCCGCTATGCATATTTTCCCACCATATTGGTCCGAATATATATTAGGATTATTTGATTTCATACCTATAAAATATGGGAGATCATAAGATACGCCGTCTTTAGGGTCATATGGTATGCCTAATAAAAAGCACCCGAAGCCCAGGCAGCAAAATCCTGTATCCATATTCCCTAACTTCTTCCTTCCTTGAGGAAGATCTGTAACTGCTAACCCGGCCAGCCATAGGATAGCGGATTCTATTTGTGATTGTACTGTATTCATTTGATTTAATTTTTTAATTTGAAATAAAAAAGAGCCCCGTAATAGCTTTCTACTACCGCAGGCTCCCTCTCTTTGGAACAAAACTATATTCAGGGGCTATAGTAAGCCCATCTCTGTTAATATCTCGGCAGCCCTTTCTTCTATAGCTTTATGGGTTGCTATGGCTGCTCGTTGGTTATCTTCGTAATGTTTCTTGGTATTATATTTACGGTAGGTATAAGTAAACATCATATCGCTAACATCTCCATCAAACCGCCTGCCCAGAGCTCTAAGCCTCTGATCCAAGGGCTGCCCATCGTCCGTACGAGGTATAGCAGCACATAGGTTACCGCATGCGCATATCTCCCAGTCGTCAGCAGCATCTGCTAATTCATCTAACATGTCTTGATCTACCTTTTCGAAAGGGGTAAGCAGTACTTTAGCCCAGTCTTTTATGGCATTAGGGTGACCTTCACTATAAGGGTTTTCATATATCTTTTTCATAGGTTTAATCGATTGTTGGAAGTAATTCCAAGTAAGGAATGATATTGCTATAGTCCCGCGCCTCGGGTCTATTCTCGTCGTTTATGTGCGGTATGAGATTTGCTTTATGGCCAAAGAGGACGCTTCGATTTACTACCTCACAAGGAGCATTCAAATTCCCATCCCTCCCGCCGTGAAGAACGTTGTATACTTCTAAACAGCATAAACATTCAGTCTCTTTACCATCTATCTTAGCCTCCTCTACAAAGACCTCAAACCCTTGTTTATACTTACCCGAACGCAAAGCCCCGATCCACTGGGCTTTGTCTTCCTTAGTCAATACTGGTTCAGCATTAACAAATACTTCTTTATATTTTTTATTCACGTTAAAATATTTAGGTTAAATAATTACCTACCCTTTATATAATAGTCAGTTTTGTATGTGCAAGACACACCCTCACTCGCCATCTGCATCAACTCTTCTTTCGATATGGAATGAGGGTCATATACCTTTATAGTATCTCTATATCTATACCCAGAGTTTAGACTTATGAGAGACACCATATTAGGGGCCACTTGGGCCAGTAAATACTCTTCCCCGTCGTCTAATTTAAATCTATCGCCCATGCAGTAGGTTTCTTCATCTTCAAGGGATACATAGCCGTACTTGGCTGCCTCCTCTTTCTGATCCGACGAAGCCTCTTTGTTAAATCTCTTTATATACTCGGCGGGGATAACAATAGAATCCTCATCACTTTTCAAAGGGTTTTTGTTTAATATATTTTTTATACCTTCTTTAATTGTGATACAATCAAAGGCGTTATGAGCCAGGAGTAAGTCTTTTCTTAGCATAGTTACCCTTTCACCGTACTGTGATTGCAGATCTGCCACCACCTTGGTAAGGTCTTCCAAGGTATTAAGATAGGGAAAATTTCCTGATCCTACGGAGTACCCCACTATATCGGACACATATCTGTCCTTATTAGCTATACCTAGTTCTTCAAATATGGCACTATTTGGTCCTTCAATGTTACACATAAACCAACCGCATCCGCGTAACCCCCTAACTTTGTAGGTAAAATTTCCTATCCTTACTTTTTGATCTAATTTTATCATATGTAGTATTTATCTGCGGTGAATTGTTTATCAAAAACTACCATAGAAGTATTGCTGTTAGGGTATGATTCCACCAGCCGCATCGCCGCCGATCTCGTCAATCCCCTCTCAATAACCTGCCTCCTATTTGATCTTCTAAATACTTTAAACACTTTGTACGGGCCTATATAGATTTTATCTGTCATTATCTGTGGTTTTATTGGTTATTAAATACAATCCCGCCATCTACAAGTAAATGAGTCTGGGATTGCTCCTATTAATTCTGTTTGCGTCATCTTAGGGCATTTGAGTGCTTGTATAATTGTGGAGATGCTAAACCACAAGATAGCAATTAGCGACACATAGCATAAGATCTCTTTAAATTTGTTTTTCATATGTTATCTAAATTTATAGGTACTAAATAACTTTTCCATTTTAATAAAGATTCTCTATCCGTATATCGGATAGGTTCTTTACTATGCCCTTTATGATAATCAATAGGCTCCATGTTCTCAATGATGTCGCGGGGAGTATAAGGCATCTGATTATTATACAAATACCCATTCTCAGGAATAGGACCATCCCACCTAAAAGGAACCTCCAAAAATGATACTCTATTAACGGTTTCACCATGTATAAAAACCATGGCCTCGTGCACCGTGTCATTGCGGTTAACATACACCTCCATCTCTGGTTCTATAGTTATGATATCCTTAGCTAAGTTATACAAGGATTCGTGGTTTCGTTGAGCTCTGGCTCTTCTTGCTTCAAAGTATGTCATGGTTTTAATGTGTTAAAGTTTAAAGGACCATAGCATTGGTTTCGCTATAGTCCTAATGAATTAGGGTTTTTTATGGAGTTTAAAGTGGTTAGTATATAGAGGTTGGTTGTTATGACCCCCTGATACTCAGCTACTTACAAGCTTTTCTTACAATTTTACTTTAAGTATTTTACCATACTTTTAGCTCAATTATATCTCCTTCTTTTGCTCTCATTAAATTCTTATTTGAATCTATTATAACTATATTATTACCGAAATAATTATGGTAACCATGTCTTGATGCCCAAACTATACCCCTATGGTATTCTTTAGGAGTTATAGATTTCAGTAGTCTTGCCCCTTTACAATCAGAGGGATCAAAGAGTTTACCTTTGGTCATCTCCTTAGTAATGGTAAAAGATTTACCATCTACATGCTTCAATGCGTACTCTTTAAAATTCATAGTGATAGTTTTAATTTAAAGGTGTACTCCTGGTTGCGGCGCGCTTTCTCTTCTCGGGCCTTTCTAATGTAGTCTTTAACCTCATCTTTACTGAGGCTATAATGCTTTCTGACTTTGTTCTTTTGAACTTGGATGAATGATTGTGTATTCATGATATAAAGATTTTGATGTAGACACTTTGTAGGGGGGGGGGGG